>Ga0065711_1029411_pt1 | contig 36298 bp, 20 predicted proteins | sample Hoacrofraction12_FD_59098 | JGI IMG/M metagenome (GOLD analysis project Ga0065711, IMG submission 59098) | Hoatzin crop microbial communities from Cojedes, Venezuela - Epithelial fraction 12 v2 (version 2) | ecosystem: Host-associated > Birds > Digestive system > Esophagus > Crop | place...
GGGGGGGGGGAAATAGCTGTATCTGTTCAATCATGTGCATCAACTGTAGCAGCCTCTTGTAGTCTATGCCAAGAACCCCTCCACACAGGCTGCTGCTGATCTCATCTCCAGGAAGGGGAAAAATGGCTTCAGATAATGGATAAAAGAAGATGGCATGAGGTTTCGTGATTCCCATAAATCTCCATTTAAAAAGGCTCCCTAGCAACACCACAGCTTTTTTAGATGCACTTCTGAAATATTCTAAATGGATCACCAATTGTCTGTATTGTGGCACAGTTAATTAAAGGTGGCAGTTTGAGATATCAGCTGTGCTGTTACTGATGACAGTAACAGTTTTGATAGTAAAGATAGTAAAGCAGTTTTATCAGGTAAGCCTGATTTAACAAGTGTTAAAGAATATAAATTTTAGTCTTTTCCACTACTTTAAAGCTAAGAAAACTATTTTAAACAACTCGCTGAATCAGCATTTTGGATATGCTTTACTTTCAAAGTTAGATATCCAGCATTTAGTGCTCAATTTTTGTACCAAATGTTATATATTTCTATGAATCACACAGAATAGCAATTCTGTTACTTTCTGAGATTAAGAAGGTACTGTGAAAATATTTTATACAATGCAAAAATAATAATAAAAAATCATTTACACTTGATCATGTGTTATCTGATGCTAGCCTGCCAGCAGGCTAAAAGTCATGCAGCAGAAGTTGAGGTCCGTATAAATTATTCACCTATGCAAAGTAAAAGCACACTTAAATTAAAGAGATTAAACAATTTTGTGCATCAGGGACTGAGTGGTTGAAAATTCTCCAAATTTGAGTTCTTAAGACCTCTCTGAATTAAGTTCTCTTCATGAATCCCTGGGGCTGGTGAGAGTTTTATCGGTGATTTTTAGGGATTTTTGGCACCCTTGGTATCCTGCAGTGAGGCTGTTGGATGCCGAGCATCTCATGAGAGCAGAGTTGCAACAGCATGGCTAGTTCCTTGGAAAAGGCCCCAACATTATCTGTGTTTATAAGCAGGATTCACCCTGGTGTCACAAGAAAGGAGAATGTTTTGCCCTTTTAACTTTAGATTGTAACAGAAAAACACATGTTTTATTTGAGAACAGTAGGAGGTGAATGCCATTTACTGGATAAAACTACACCTTGCATCTGCCTGTTCAAATACGATACACATTTTAATTTCCCAAGTCAAACTGCCTGGGCCAGACTGTGGGTCTGACAGGTGACAGAAATGGAGCTGAGCCATTCAGCATCTTTTGAGAATTGATCCTGTATATTTGTCTGTCTTTTAACATAGAAGATGGACCTGTGACTCACTGAATGGAAATAGTATTTTCCATTGTTGCTGACAGTGTACTTTAATTGCGTCTGCATTTTCCACTGCTAGGGTACTTATCTGTTGTGTTTATGTATTTAATATAAGGATACAAATATTTGTGATATATTAAGCTTCAGATCTGGAAAACATTTGGAAATAAATCTAAGTAGACATAAAAGATTGCAGTGTAAAATAAATAAAAAAGGCATAAAACGTATTAACATCCTGCAGTGAGTTTATGCCTCATCAATACAGTTCCTGAGGCTCAGTGGACCTGCAGTTCTTCCTCACTTGCATTAGGGATATAGAAATTCTACCAGCAGAGTAAAGGAGATTAAACAGGAGATGAATCTAGATCTCATTTTATTTTTTAACAATGTTTTTTAGCAAAAGCCTGGGTTTATCTGTACTTTGGACAAAAATTCTTCATCTCTCCTTCTGTATGATTTACTCTCAATCAGCTGCAGATAAAGTTGTAGCAAATAACGCAATGCATACCATTGTATGGGGGAAATACTTCCTAGACTTTTTTTTTGTCCCTCAGCCATCATTCACATTCCCAATTTATGCAAATTTAACAGGACTATTCACTTACAAATTTGTGATATGAGGGTTTTTTAAGGTGTTTTATAAAACAAATATCAGCAGAAATTGAAAGCAAAGCCTCTTTCCTCTTGGGCAGGTGTTGGAAACTACTAAGTTTGCAGCATTGCCTCTCTGCCTCCCTCTCTCAATAAGTATTTCGTTATTTGATGCGGAATGTAATTAGCTCACCAAGAGACCTTGTCTCAGCATTTCCCACAGTGTGCTGGTGAAACCTTGGTCTGGTTGGTTGGAGTTGTGGGTTCAGGCTGGACCTGGGAGAGAAGGATATTTGAACCTGCCTCTCCTGCCTCCTGCACCACTTGTGGTCTGGGGCTTGGGCAAAGCTCCTCCTCTCCTCTCTTGTTTCCCATCTGCTGGCTTAGACTCGTGCCCACTGGACATGCTGGTGTTTACGGTTTCTGCCTTTCATGTGTTGAGTTTCCTCCCTTGCTCTAAAGTGACCTGAGGCATCTTCATCAGGTGCGGAGAAGCCAGGTGCAATAATGCCCAGCACTAGGATATCATCCTTCTTTGAAGCTAAATGTAGGCATAATAGGCACTATGTAATTGTGATTTTCCCAAGAAATGAAGGAGGAGACCTGGACTTCACCTGAAGAAGCATGTGGGAGTCTCTTGTATTTATCAAGTCGAATGGTGAGATTTAAAAAAAAACCCCAGACAACCCACATTTACTGTTAATAGATGAGCTTTTATAATACCTAATACTTTTGTAAGTTATTTTGATGCTGTAGAGTTTCATGTTAGTTCCTTATTTAAAAAAAAACTATTATTCAGCAGCTGAGTTGCATATGATAAAGGATTTGTGGTTGGCTGCCATGTGAAAGGGGTTGTTAATAAGCAGTTTTCTTTACCACGTGTAAATTAGGTATGTGATGAACTAGTTCAGGTAGTGATTAAAACAGAGTTACACATCTAGGCATGTGAACACAGGTGAAAAAATGAGAATTTTTGAAAGTGTTTTCTTGGTTTTTCTTCTTATTTAGGTGAGTTTTGTTGTTTGATTTTAAGGTCCATGTCTATAAATTACATATTCAACACAAAAATTGAAATTCAGGTATGAAGGCAAGAACAGATGTGACTGCATTGCCTCACTAGTCCTCTTAGAGATTATGTCCACTAGTGAAACTCAGGGGTTGGGGCGATGAAACACTAAACAATTTTACTTTCCTCTTTTCACAGCATTTTGTAGTGTTATATATAATTTTCAGTAGAAATTAAAAAATCTTAGTTCAATGAAGTAATTGTATGCTTTTGCTCTGAAAACTCAGTCCAAAATCTGCAGTAAAAAAATCAATGTTTTATGTTTATGGGATTCTTCATTAATACTCTTAGTGACTTTGAAAAGAATGTAAGCGGTCAGTTTCTGTGGCTCAGGTAGTTCAGAGGCCCTCAGCTTTATTCTATGTTTAATAATATATATTTAAAAAATTTATTTCCCCACAAGACATTTATGATATAGCACACATTAGTTTTGTGTGAGCAGGGATAAATAACACCTGTTCCAGACGTTGAAATAGCTGAAGCTTAGAAACATGAGTGAGGCACAGCTGTTGTGACTCAGTTCTCCTGGGGCTCCAAGGGCATCTGGCGGGATGGGATCTAGTCTCTTATTCAGATGTCTCATCTAGGCACTGCCTCACTGAAATTTTAGATGCCTTTTCCAGGAGGGTGATCCACTCCCATCCAGCGCAGCGTAACCACCTGCATTCCCTGGGAAGCTGTTGGAAACCTGCTCTGGAGACATGCAACAGGCAATCCTGCTTGCTTGCCTTAGGTGTTTGCCTTTATCTGTCAACTGTATGAGGAGCACAAATACCTCAGGGGAGCGATCCACACAGTTTAACTTACATGAATGGCTCCCTGCCATGTCTTGTGTGAGCATCTCAGCAGTGGGAGAGTGAAGGTTGTAAGCACTGTCCACTCTTTAAGTTGAATTGATGCCACTCTGAAGCCAAGAACTCAGCAGTCACGGAGCAAACAAAGGTAGATCCAGGCTCCAAGGCAGGGATTAGGGTGTTTAACTCTCTGGTCACTATTTCCAAGACGGTTCTTGCTATTAAAATGCTTATCCAGTGACTGAAAGAGTAAAACGCTTACACGTGCTTCCATCTTTGCCGTCACTACCGCAGTCTTGGCTGCATCTCATTTTTCAGGGTTTTTAAATAAAAAACGCTGTTTTCTGGAGTGTGTGTGTCTTGGAGCGCAGCTGAACAGCAGATGCCTATCTACCATAAGCCTGTGTGTGGGTAATTAAGGTTAATGCACAGGGAACTTTTCCCAGAAACGTAAGGTGTTGCCTGGTGAGTTTTAGTGCCTAGAAGGTTAGGTAGTTCTGGGTAATGAGTGAATGATGTCTGTCCTACAACTTAAGTAGGTTTTAAGTTTCACCTTTGTATTTTACTTCCTTGGCACTTGCCTTTCTGCTACCTCCAGGCTCCTGGGGGATCTCTTAGCATGTGGTGACTTTCAGGCTTTCCCTCTCTCATCAGCAAATTACTGGTCATCACTCACACCTCGTCTCATCAAAAGGTGAAATAACTGTATACTTCAACTGATGCTATCTAGAGTTTTCTTAAATAGGATCTTTCCTCTTTTTTTTTTTTCTTTTTTTCACGCGGGCAGTAGTCAAGTGAAGCACATCTTGGAGAGATTTCTGAGCTGATATTCCTGGTTTCTCTGATGTCTATCAAGGAAGACTTTGGTTATGTCTTTTATCTTGGCCTTGGGGGGTGTCACTATACGTATGTGTGGCAAGGAAGGGAAAGGGAAAAATGACAGGATGGAAGAAAGGGATTTTTGATTGGGTGACTGCCAGCGCCAACAAATGTACATTGCTTGAATTGCACACAGCTGGTTTTGTCTCTTGTCCGTTCTCACCAGTGTGTGCCGAGAGTGTCCAGGAAAATGAATTGCATTTTCCCATTATTAACTACTTTGTTGTTGTATGAGGGCAGCCTTACTAGGCCTTCCTTGCCCAGGTCATGACAAGTAAAGGAGTGACTGGAGCTGGCACATGTTTTTCAAACTGGGAGAAGTCAAGGAGAGAAGCAGCAGCAGCAGAGAGTGGGTGTTCCAGCTCTGCAGATACTATTCATTTTCCTGGACTGATGCCCACAAAAACTAAAACCAACATCAAAGAGAGAAACGAATGAAGTGTATGTGCCTCCATACTTGTTCAACAGCCAAGAGTGAGTTTAGTATAATCATTCAAAATTTTTTGTTTTGTGATTCACTGAAATAAAAAAATAGTTTATTAGTTGGGGTTAATATTACTTGCTGTAAAATTACTCTTTCAGTTATGAAACATCTATAATGTACTGAAATAACCATGTTAGTAAAAGTAATAGTCCAATGCATCAGATTTTGAAATGATACTTGGATATTGTGCCCAAAGAATGACCTGAATTGATAATGTATTAGTTGAAATAGCAGACCATGATGTGTGGATCACTCTTACGTTGTGTACTTTTGTGTTAGGGTCCGTGAACAATACAATGCTTTCATTTGTTTCCTGAAGTCTCATCCATAAAATTTCATCATCATTAACCAAGAATTGTAAAAATTATTTCCACATTAAGGTTTAAGTCTGATCAGTTGTATGTGCTTACTTTTTATAAATAATATTAACTTATTAAAACGTGTCACATAAATTCTATTGGGAAATAGTGTATGAGCAAAGCTAGGATATGGTTACCAAATATTTTTTTATCTGGATGATATGTCACTATATCACTCTGGCGAAAAGCTAAGTAGAAAAAATGAGATTTAGTTTGTAGAGATGTGGTTTGCAAGATTTTGCCCATCTCCAAATAAAGACAGGCCAGATCAGACATTGACTCTGTGGTGATAAAGTTTTGTTCAATTCATTTGTAATTGTTCTCCCTTTGTAGTAGCCTGGGACTAAAAGGCTTAGGAGGGGAAAGCATTTTTAAGGAAAAATTTAATTTCAGTGCAAGTGAGAAACTAGCACATAGCAATTGTGATAGACAGGGAGGAAGAAATGAAAGTGATGGAGCAAGAGAAAGGGGAGTGATTTAAAATAATAGTAAAAAAATAACTAAGGGAGGCCTACAAAAATGTGTTATTTGAAGCACAATACTAACTAAAAGATTATAGAGGGACACTGGGAAGAAGCTGTAAAATTGCCACTATTTTTTTTTATACCTTAGTTAAGGAAAATAAAAGCTGTAAATATCTACAGTAGCATTACTGCTTCTTTAAAACCCACTTGATATGTGCCGTCCAAAACAAATGCATAGATGCATTTCCCCACATTAGCACTCCAGGTGAAATTTATGGTGTAAACTCAATTGGGTGTTGACAGTAGAAAACTGGTTTTGTCTTATGCAGCCTTGTGAGTGAGTTGAGTGTACGGCGATTGCGGTGATGCTGAAGTCATAATTGCTTAGGTGTTACCTTTTCCCCTTTGGATATTGTTGGATTTGTGATCAGCACCTTGTGTTATAAGAACCTTTCAAGGATGATGTGGGTAGGATTGCTTGCTGGTAGAACAGGGTATAAATGAACTGTTTAGCAAATATTCTAGTATTTTAAAATACAAAAAACTAGTAAACCAGACAATAAAAAATCCACTTCACTGTTGGGGTTGATGTAGCTTGAGAGTTAGCATGACTAGGCCGCTTAAGCAAAACAGCATAACTGAATAGGTCGCTGGAAAGAGCAGCTAAGAATAACAATTGAGAAAGTTCTGATAGTGCACATGGTGTGGGTTAGCAAAAACAAGATGTGCTCAAGGACGTGGAGGCGGTCTGTTGGTATTGGCGTTAGTGCATAGTTACCAATCATAAGGGAATATGGGGTGCGTGAACAGCACGTGATTTATGTCTGTAGCCTATCCGAATAAGCGTGATAGCATGTATAGATATGAAAAATGTATATAACCACGCAAGCAGACCAATAAATCGGATCAACTGTGCATTGCATCAATGTGTGAGAGTCATTCCTGTCCCTGCACGGATGCTGAAACTCGGCACTTCACAAACTTTATACCAGAGTTCAGTAAACAAGGTTATTAAGTTAATATTCTGAATTTCTATCCTGATGCTTTCAAAAATAGCATCTAGTTAGTCACCCTTTGGAGAAACTCTATTGATACTGAAGATTGCTCATTAAGAACAAATGTCCTGCTTCTGCATTTCAAAAAGCCAAGAAATTAAGGCATTTATTTCAGGACAGGGATGTTTTTAACTTCACAGGCCAAGAACTGCTAGCTTTGTCGACAGGCTACAAAAGATGCCCTAGCAGTATCGGAGCACCGTGTCCATGGATGGCAAGAGGATTCCTGTCCGAGCAGCACAGCAGTAACATGGGCAGCTTCCCAGGACTGCTCAAGCTCCAATCCCTTGGCTGTTTATTAACATCCTGCTTTGCTGGTCCTGCTGCAGATTTCTTCTTTAGGTACCCTAAAATATATCCACCATTATTTATTTTTCAGATCTATTACATTCTCTGAATTCAAATTATGAAGGAATTTCTCAGCAAATATTGGCCTCCACTTTGAACTAAATTGAAACTAGTAAAATGCTTGTGTAAAAACAACCTTGGAAAAAAATTGTTGACTGTGTTGGAATAGAGAATCAGTTGAATTTGTTTCCCCGAACACAGTACACTTGGTGGATATTTCCTCCAACCACAACTGACTCGAAAGGAAGAAAAACTTTATTCATGGGAATGTAGGTCAGCCAGCAGTACAAACCCCTTTTTTATCCACAAAGGCCTGATATTTGACAGTCTATATATAATAAGTAAGTAATGACTGCATGTAGACAAAACAAGCTAAACAAGTTATAAAATTTGGGGAAAAACAGCTAGACAATCTCAATCCAGTTGGTGCCTCTGGTTCACTTTGAGGTGGTCTCCAGATCCTGCGCTGCAAAAATGAGCTATCATTCGGCACACCTGAAGCATCTTCCCTCGCCTCACAGCCCCGCAGGCAGTCATCTTGCGTGTCCCAGCTGGGTTCGGTCTTGGCACAGGGGAGCATTTCACTATTGAGCTGGCTGCCAGAGTCAGAGCCCAGAGGCAGCCAGCTCATGAGGCTGGGAGATGGGGCAGGCGTGCTCATCTCTGGTTTCCTGCTTGTATCTCTGTCTCTGAGAAGTAACAACTTTATCTTAATGAGGATAATGAGGCAAGTCAAAGCATTTGAAGTTGTCAGTGGTGTGTGACCCAAGAGATGGGAGCAGATGAGCTGCAGAGTATTTCTTGATGAGGTGTTTCTCTTGTAGGGGAGTGAAGGGGGCTGGGAAGGTGAGGGCTACGATAACATGGGGCAAGGCGAGAATGAAGTGTGCGTGGAAAAGGATTGTTACGTTGTGTGAGTATCATAATTCAGCTGGCTGAACTATTTTATGTTGATTCAAAGGTCTGTCTTTGCCCCATCGTGCTTTTTTGTGTTCTCCATGATAAGATGACTCCATCCCATCAAATCTCATTCAGGTGGGCTCTTCCAAAGAGTCTCCCTTTACTGCTTCTGAAAAATGGGATTTACACCCAAGGGGTGATGTTTTTGGAAAGACATTTTTTTCTTGTAAAAATACTCTTCTCTTGGCCTCTTTGTGTGTCACTGCATTCAAATCCAATGATTTATCCAACAATAAATAGATATTACTGCTCTGTAAAGTGTGTTGTGAAAAAGGCATCATGTAAACTGACATACATATATGTATAAAAACTGTATTGTACAGTAAACTTGAGCTCACTCTGGAGTAACTTCTGGCCTTAATTTATCTGGACAAGAGGTGCTGTTAATGATTTTGCATAGCATGCTGTGCCTTTTGTGACAGAATACACATGTAATGAATGGAGATACACCTCTAGGACTGCTGTGCTGTTCCTTAGCAGGTCATGGCAATGTCCTGTGAGCTGATGGACAGAAAACAGATGAGAAAATTACGAAACTCCTAAGAAACTGGAAAGTGACAACTCTATCCTTTCTGCCCCATCTCATATGTAATTCCTTACTTCTCCTGATGAATCGTGCCAATTTAAAGGGCAGTTGTATGGTAATAGAAGGGTGTCAACGTGATATCATCTTCCACTTAAAGCTTTGGTGACAACATTCTAACGTACCTTCTGTGAGAACGTACCTAGTACTCTCACAGTCCTAAGTGTGTTATGGCTGGGTTATTCCTTGCTCTTTCATTCTTTCTTGTTTCCCCTCAAATTATGTATAAACATTAAAAAAAACCCTCATAAACATCATGTGTTATGGCCCCAGTATGTGTTCATGTGTATTTTGGTGGATCTGTTCTATTCAAGATGAGAAATGTAAGTTTTCAAAAGTGTAGCAGAATGAGATGCTGAAGGGAAAGACAACCTTTATTAATTTACCCTTTGATTAAGCTTAATCTTCTTAGAAACCTCTAAGTAAATGTGTAAAAGCAGCTTTGTGATGCCCATGTGTAATTGTTGGTGATGTCTAACATATTAAGAGACTTAGATTAGAAATTTAGTTTTTTATCATGTGCAACTATGATCAAAGATTATAATCTGTGATCATAAGTATGATACAACCCTTTTAAATTTATAACATTAATTATAGCAACTCTAGCCTTAGCCCACTTAAAATGTTTGAGGCAAGTTGTAGATCATGAATAAAAGAATGAAAGAAATGAGTGGGTTCTTTTTTCCTCCCTTGAACTTATGTGAAATGATTGCTACTTTCCCTTGCATGCCAGGCAAGGCTTTACAAGTTCTTGTAGACCGTGAGTAAATGGATATGTGGCTGAAATGGTTCCTTAGGGCTAAATGCTCATGTAATGATAAATCTGAACAAGGAACAAAGTAGCCCGTCAAAAACAGTGCTCATTGTTAGATGTTGATGTCTGAAAGCTGGGAGGGATGGTTGCCCGAGGAATGATAAAAATAGTGATGTTTACAAAAAGATACTTTGTGTAGATGGACTACATATTTCAATGAAGGAAATTGCACTAATGCAACTTTAAGGTTACACTGTTAAAAATCGTAACAATTCAAGGAATATTGAAGCTAAGTCTCCCACAGCAAAATCGGTTCAGGTTCCCTGTGTGCCTGTTTTACAGCTCTGCATGTGTTCAGTAGTACAAATACCAGCGTAACCTACCCTGCATCAGGTTATATGCAAGAAGTAAAGCAGGAGTGTAAATTTATAGAAGAGCACAGCAGTGATAATGCTGCTTTAGGAACGTTTTGTGTTTCTTGGGGTAGCAATTAAACCATAAATGTTCCATTACTACACTAACATAAGTTTAGCTTGTCTAATATCCTGCTTCTTCTAAAATAAAAGAAAGCAATTGCTGCTTTCTGGGAGGAAGAGAATTATTTTTTGTAAATAACAAGTGGTTATCTCTGGACAGTGTTCAACCATTACTGCTCCACAGTTACGGATGGTGCTGCAGTACTGTTCACCTGCCTACCCCATCTGAGAGGTTACACTCTAAATTCATCTAAAGATAGATATCCTCAATGCGTGCATTGTTACTCAGGGGCCCTTCCTCATTTTAGGGTTCTAGACTTGTATCCTTTGCGATTGCAACAAAGATGGAAGGAGAACCCCTGTCTGCCTCTGGCTTTGCATTCCAGGCTGGGAAGAACAGTGCGGAATGAGCCCTCGGTTTCCCTTGTAGCTCGCCAGCCTTATGGCATGGGAAGGTCCAGCCTTTATCGCTGAAGCTTTTATGGAGCAGGAGCCAGGCTTTAACTGGGTCTTGTATTCAAGATCTTCCAAACTGCAGGACAATCTGTTCTGGTCTTTGAAATGTCTGGAAATATCACTCCCCTACTGATGCTGCGTAGACTTCTCTGTCATAGCTCATACTTGGATCTCCCTCCATCTCTTTTGTACACCTACCATCTGCTGTGCCTTCATATATTTTATGCCTGAAAGCCACCATTTTTCCCCCCTGAAATGTTTCTGTCTATTTGTTGTTTATTTTGAAAGCATTTGACTATTAAATCAGATATTTTGTGTTCTGCAAGGACCTCTGAAAAACTTCATTTGTGTTTCTGCAGTTTGGATGATGGGGTAAAGAGCCTCTGTGAAGCCTGTGCTCTATGGATGAAGTGCGGATTGTAGGTGATATGCCAGTAATTTTTTCTGTACTTTCTAGGTCAACAAACCCTTCCCGATTCTAAGAAGCCTCCCTCAAAATTCTCTGTATTACTAAGAGACGTATCTCTCTTGAGTTGTATAAACTGTATTTGAACTGTGTATTAAAAAAGATGTTTGGTTCTAATTCTTGGAACAGGTTTTGCTGGTTGTTTGCTGCACTAAGACGTAGGGGGGGGTTTTGCTTCTATCTGAAGTTTATCAGAAGTAGTCTATAAATGTTTCTTTTTCTGTTCAGGGGTTGCAACTCCCATATAAATCACTGTAAATATAATTGTTCTGGGGTGTAATTGCTTTTGGTGAGACAAGGAATGAGAGGCTCAAAGGTTATATGCCAGAAAGATGTCTGCTGAGATAAACCGTGGGTGGGTAGGTATGTTAAAACTGGTTATGCATCTTTGATAAAGAAAACATTGTGCTGTTTTGGACTAGTCAGCTCTAAGCAAACACTCTTGGGTGTTGAGAGAGGCAATCCTGCTCTGATCCCTTTTTTCTCCCTGCAAGTTTACTTTGAGCCTGGACGCTAACCACATACCCCCCAGCCACGCAGGGGAAGAAGGGGGCATTTGGATGGCAGCTGGGGACAACGGGGTGGCTTCTCTCTTGGGACAGACATGTTGCATCTTTATTTCTTTTTGATTATTACTTTTAACTGAACGGTGCAGAATTGCAGATACCTGAGTAAAATTGCACATTTAATTTTCATTTAGTGGAGAAATAGGGAGGTAAAGTTTAACTTCTTTAAAGACTCAATTTTTAGAAAATTACATACAATATTACTTAGTGAAGAGCAACTCTTTCTACAGTGTGCTCATTTTCTGATAATGTGAAGAGGTTTATAGCATGGCTTGAAATTAAGTACTAATTTAATCATTCTTTCTTTGTGGCCTATAGCTGAAATGTAGTTTAATTTCAATGATGAACTTCAAACTTCTATTTTATCCAAGGCATCTTCAATTAAAGTGAAGCTTTCAGTGAATAGGAAGAAAAGAAATACAGGTGCTTGTCTTCATCTCGTTGGTTAATAGATTATTCTGGAAGGTTTATAGATGGAAGCTGACTTTTCGCTGGGTTCTGTATGGAAAGAGACAAAGTGCTGTGGTTCATGACAGAAGCTTCTACAGATAGTCATATCTCTCTGTTACATGTCTTTATGCAGGTTTTAATGCCTGATTACTTAGGAGATAAACCGTATGTCTCCCATGAATAGATATATTTCACCACTTATGTCAGCTCTGGCCTTTAATGTCAATACTCTCCCTCCTATGCTAAGATTTTTTTAGTGCCATTTCTTTTCCCTGGTCTTTGTGTTGTGAATCTGGGTTGTGCTTAATCATGTACGTACCAGAGAGCCTCATGAAAAGTAGCAGGGTAACATTTGGAATTTTCTTTTAGTCTTTATACTTTGACGTCATGCACAGGTTTTATTTTTACTCACCAAAATGCAGCAGGCCCAAGCATAACATTTTGCCAGAATCAGCGGGGTTTGTTGACCTACTGTCTGGGATTGCTGTGGAGAAACCCTTCTCTGGAGCTTTTTACCCTGTTACCAAGTGATACACAGTCATGGTTCCAAGTCAAGCATGGAGCTTTGCTCCCGAGGAGCCGTGAGTGATGAGAACTCCCAGGTTTGCTTGAAGACCGCAGTTTCCCTCCCACTGGTGGTCCTGGTGATGCCACCAGGATGGCATGAAAGCTGCTACCTTTCACTGTGTAGCACTCTTCATCCCATGAAATCACTGATTGCTCCCTGGTGCTGGCTCCCCTTGGGAGAAGCATTAAGTGTCTCTAATTATAGTAGCAGGAGGTGGTAACATATTTCTTGTTTATGTTTGACTTCACAAAGCCATGGAGCTTGCTGACATTCACTGCCACAATGACCAGAGACCCTCTGCGGGTCTGGCAAGAAGTAGTTGGTGGTTGTGGGGCTGCCCTTCCTAATGAGAGGCTGCTGCTCATCCCTGGAGATCTCCTGCCTATAGAATTAGACCTTACTAGTTGAAGAGCTGCAGGGAAAGCTCATTAATGAAGTTGACGAGTTGGAAGGCGAGTGCCAGGTTCCTGGAAGCTCTCCATCAGTGTGGTGGTCTTCTAGCTGATGCTTGGAACAAACATAACATGAAGGTGTTGCGAGTATTGCCACCTGACATCCCACACCCCCTCCCCCCACCCTGAAAGTCCAGGAAGATGAAATGTCGCAACAGGAGCTGCTGAAAATTGGTGTCCTGGTGTTCTGGGTGCAGAGGGGAGATGCCAGGCAGGGGAGCCAGAAATGAGCTTAGCTGATGGCACAGTTGATCTGCTGGCATTTTCAGGCTTTGCTATCTAGCTAGGGAGAATGGAGGGGAGGTTGGTTTATCTTAAATGTCACTTAATGAATGCGGTGATTGAAGTGCTTACACTAGAAGTGAGATTTTGGTGAAATGCTTTTCTTTTCCTGAGAGCATTTCAGCCCACCTCCTCTAAATTAAGTGCTTTAGGAATTGAGTGATTAGGGTACTCAGAAATCATCAGAAGAGTCTTTCTATGCCATTCTCTGCTACCAGGACTGCTTCTGTATTTTACATTTAATAATTATCAGAGTACAAGACCATTCCTTTATCTCGCTTCAGGTTCATGAAACTTAGAATCCAGACAAGCCACAACGTGAGAGGTTTTTAAAATAAGCTAGAAATGTTCACACAAGCTATCCATCTAGACATTAATGCTGCTCATATTCCTATTGTATTGGTGGTTCTGACATATATGAGTGCTTCTCACAGCTGTGCTTCTCCATTTCATTTTGGCTGAGAAATAATAAAGGTAAGCATGAAAGTGATGCTGTCCTTAGCAGGCAGGTTTGGAGGTCGCTTGGAGGCAGGTTTTGGTCGCTTGTCCTTGAGGCTGCTGCGAGCACCTTTGATTCCTTGTGTGGGTAGGGCCTCACCCGCCTGAGCAGCGGTTCCAGGGTTTATCCCTAAAAGGAGGATGAGCTTGGCTAGGAGCAACAGTAAGTTCTGAGGGACGTTGCAGATGAGTATAAAAGGATCTTGATATTTTCTATGCCTGGGTTAACAGATGGTAGATGCAATGCAGTGCACATTAATGTAGAATAAATAATGAATCTTAGAGAAAAGAAGAGGAAACATCTGCTGAATTGAAACATGATGTATCATATTGACCGAGAGAAGAAGAGCAAGTTACCATGGAGAAATTCTCAAAATGGGCAGTATGAAGAGCAAAAAACCCTGTTACTGCAATTTTTTTTTGTGTTTTTCTGTGTTCATCTAAGGGCATATCATATATATTTAGGAATATATATATTGGTTTACTGGTTTAAAGACCTCCCCCAACTTGGACATGGAGTTGTAGAGCACGTACTGCCATACCCCGTTGGCCATGAAGGGTACTTTTCTGAGAAATGTGCCAGTGATTCAACAGAGGGTGAAGCAACTCTTCCCATCTGAATTAACGTAGCAAAAGTGGGATGGTGCAAGGGCTTAAGAAATTCATAGCTTCGTGCTTAGGGGCACAATCTAGTAGCTCACTCTCTTGAATCCTTTTGCATGAACCCATAAATAAGCCAATTTCTGGCAATGTTGCTTCACAGCAACCGGGGAGGGATTGATTTTATTATAAGCAAGCAAATTGTTTGAGTCTTTGGTTTGGTGAAAATGCTACTTCTCAGGGAAATTATCTTCTGGTTCCTTCCATCACTAATTATGGTTGTATACATGTTGGTGAATTTTAATTATTTCTTGGTGTTTCTATTTTTAGATTGTGAAATGAAAGATGGCATTGATATTGCTGACAGGTACAATCTATCTCTCCTTCCTAGTACTGTATTTAAATACCAGCGCTGTAGCTGGGTCTATGCAAGGTAAGTGAAAAAGGGTTAACTTCCATCCTCTAAATCCAATGAACTTGTAAAAAAATACCGGTAAAAAGATTTTGTTTACTTTTGAGAATTAATTTATTTTGGTTTTATTTTATGAACATTAAATCAAAGAAATTTAATACAATTCCAGTTAACATTAAACTTGCATGTTAACCTGAAGAAGATACATATAAACTCATAAATGCTGTACAACTGTATATTGCTATACAAATTTCAGTGGTGATTTTAGTATCTAAAGAATGTTATTGTGGTGTTTCGATTTTAATATTTGTCAGAAAAACACAGTCAATACTTTTAACCTTTGTATCCAGAAACTGTGCTTATTCATATTTGCAGAATAAATGATCCAGAAATCAGTGAGACTGTGATATACTTATTGTGTATATTTTATAAAGATACACTGACAGGGATTCTGAGATTCCTTTCTCAGTTTTTCCATTTAAAAAATACATAATATGCCATTTACATCAGTATACCACTAGTTATTGCAGTTCCAATACTTGGGTGCTGCTGGACAGGTACCGTAGGCTGGAAGGGAGATTTCCTGGATTGTTAGGTCCAGTGTGTTGCAGTGCAGGACAGCAGCACAGCGGAAGGGTCCACACAGCGTTCACTTTGTGATACACCTTCCCTTCATGACAGGATCAAGTACCTACAAAACTGAATTGTGTTAAGATGACCTCGGTAAGTCAAATGAAAATGTGAAGTTGTCTGGAGAGCTAAAGGTGCCAGATTCTTCTAGGACAGAGTTGCTGTCAGCAGCAGCGTTTAAAAGTGCTTCTTTTAGCGCTTCTTTCCTGCCTGTGGCTTAAAATAAAATTAGGAATTATTTTTTAAGAAAATAAAAAATGTTGTAACAACACTACAATAGTGAGAGAAATTTGTATCTCACTGCTTAGGTCCTCTCCAGTCTGCCCCATGTACCAGGTCAATGAGGAAACACAGTTGTTCAACAAATATTATCTTATCCTTGCCTTTGCAGCTGTTTTTTTATCCAACTATCAGGTTTATTCCTGACTGGTTCCCTTATGCTGAGGCAGAATCTGGATGTTGCCATACCGATCTCTCTTCTTCTTTCTTGAAAGCTTGATGTGAATTAATTTCTTCATTCGGTCTCCTAACAAAGGAAGTATGGCTAGCCGCGAAGCTATTTGCTGTTATCTCTAATTTTATGGGCCACTTGCAATTGTGGTGTCTAATTCAACACATTTGAAAAAACAGGAACCTGGTACAAAAAAAGTAATATGATGAAAAAAAAAAAAGAGTGAAAATGACTGTAAAACTTGCTGAATTGGTATGTCATGTTTACTTGTCTGTAAAGTGTCCACTTAAAAAAAAACCAGCAAGCAGGCAAACAAATGTCTGGGATGTCATTCATAATAAACATGTGTGAGTATTGGATTTAACATTTAAGGAAAGTAGGCACTTCATGGTGTTGGGACAAGGAAAAAAAACCCTAGAGAAACAGAATAACTGGAAAAAGCCAAACTAAATGCAGTGGAATACTGAAAGTTAAAAATGCCAGACTTCTGTGTATTATGAATGTTATCATGGTTAATAAATATTCTGACAGAAATACTAGAAGGCAATATAGGTTCTGCTGAGAGTTGTGACGTTTTCCTTGGAAAGCAGGATTTGAAACTCTTTTCAGTGTGGTAAAAGTAAGAATTTTCGTGGCTTTCTACAGACCCCATAAAATGAGTTTTCACCAAATGTTATTCTGTTTTGAACTGTTAATGTCTGTGAATTATTGGCAGCTGTGACCTAGCAATTATACCATCTTTCCTTATTTATATTTCCTGCCTGATGTAAAATCTCAGGAGTTACTGTATATCATTTGGTCTTTTTCAGTGCTTTATATTTTTCATCCAAGTCAACAAGAAAAATATTTAAATTGGCATTACAGAATATTCCTGTAACACATAAAAATGTTTGCTGATTGAATGTAGAGAAGAGTGACTAAGACAAAGCAGTTGTTTTAAAATATCCCTCCTAACGTGAAAGACATGCATTTATATTTTTAAAACATTTTGTTACTTGGATAATTCAGTTTGACATGTGGCTGTAAATAAGTCAGTTGAAGACTGAGTTGCTTTTCACATGGTCTCTGTGTATGTACTAAGTGTATTTTATAAATGTATATGTGCATGGCAGCAAATGTGATAAATAGCACAAGGTATATATGTACTTGTGTGGCTTTGGCAACTTCAGTTGCAGTGTTTAGGCCACTAGGCATAGTTTTCACATTCCAGACATCAGAAAGGCTTCAAAGAGCTGCTAATTATAAAACAAGCCAAACCCCTGCTTGCTTTGATAGATATTTGAGAAATGGCGCTGTACTCTCAGAGGAGAACCCCTATAATTTAAAGGGCCTGAGCTGATGTGGTGGGCTGGCGGCAGACCCAGGCTTGGGGGGTTTGGGGTGCTGCGGGGTCCAAGGCTGGGGTCCTGTGCTGGGCACGGGCTGCCAGCACAGCCCTCAGCCCCCAGCCCGCCCCTCTGCCCTGGCCTCTGCGGGCATGAAACGCTCTGCAGCCAGGATTATTTATTCTGGCAGCAGCCATTTATTCCCAGTTACCATCTTTTTCCAGGGATTCTCCTTTGCCCCATCATCTGCAGTAAATTCAGAAATTTCGTTCATGCGATGGGAGGCGGGCCATGGCTGCCTGAATAAGCTTTGTTGCCTGTGTAACTGAAAAGAGAATCAGGTCTGAATTCATTAAAACGTATCACAATATTTCCGTGTAGACATTTTTATCTTTTTTGTTTAGAGGCTCAAAACCATTTGCTAAAATGCAGATGGTCTAATTATATCTGAAAAAGGAGCTGAAGAGCTGCTATCAAATGAAATTCCTCAGTCGCAAGGTAGCTAATTTATTTTACTGATACTTTGCTTAAGTCCGTTCAGTTAAGGCTTGCTTAAAATTAAGAAAGCTAAATATTTGACTATAAGTGAAATAGGTGCGGGTTTTTTTATTCCCGTAGTGCTCTCATTTCCATGATCATCTTAAACAAGGGTTGCACTGGTGGGTTTTATCTTATACTGTGAAGATCCATGTCTCACAAGATCAGGCTTCTTATTACAAAAATTTATACTTGTTTTGCTACCTGGATTTTTGAAAGGGGGGAAAAATTGTAGGGACATTAGGTAGAGCCAGGGAAGAATATTTTTATAGTGGCTGAAAATCATTGCACATAAGTAATTTTACTATTTTTATGCCCAGTGTGACATCTTACCTGTTCAACCATTGCAAGGCATATTAACTGAAAACTCTCTGAATGTGTGCAAAAATATTTGCAGTTATAAGGTACACATAAAATTCACATATTTAAATAGTCGGTGTTTTTAGTGGATCAAGCTTTGGTCAGGGGTTAAAGAAACAAGATCTGCTTTTGGTACCGCTACTGACCTTCTGTGAGATCTTGCCAGTCTCTTGCTCCTGTTCCTTTCCCCACAATTTACAGTCTAATACAAAACACAGCGTCTCCTAGGGCAAATGGTCGATCTTCAACGTTCAAAGCATGTCCAATATAAAACCATCCTGGTCTTGACTGGAACTTCACTGCCATGTGAAAACACACATTGTTATCAACTGTAGAGTAGTTTCTGAAGCTAATTTCAGGTTTAAGAGAGGAAATGCGTTCATAAAACTTGCTCTTGGGAGTTACAGAATTGTTGTAGGTGAGCTTTAAATCCAGCAGTCTCTGGCACCACAATCGCTCACGTTTCAAATAATTAATTAACGTTCCTCTTTACTGCATTCTGTGCCCATATGCAGAGGCAGCCTATACCACAGCCCACGGATTTTAATGATGTTACGATAACAGTGTCCTTGACTTGATGGGGCGGTTTTACTCAGGCATCCCTTCTAGGAGCTTGCCACAGCTGGCAGCCTCCAGCTGCTCCCTTTCCAGGAGCTCTTCCCAATGCTGCTTAGTGCAAGGTCGCGTGCGGCTCCAAAAAAGGCCAGGACAGCCACTTGGGAAATGGGGGGCAGGTGACTTGAGAATTTTCCTTCCTCCTGTGCTTGTCCCCCACCTTCACTTTTCTAGTGCTGAGCATGAGCCAAACCCTACTGCATGAGTCTGCGTTGTGCCGGAGCCCGGTGCGTGGTGGCATTAACCTGGGAGCTGGGCACTCCCTGCGCAGACATGCAGCGAGTGACAATCCTGTCTTCTAGAGCTCATGATGAAAAATTATTCAGTGCCTATTTAGGATTTTGCTGTAGTCTGATCTGGTGGCAAAATTCCCCAGCATAAGGCAAAACTAAATGGAAAAGTATTAAACATTGCGTTGCCATGCTGCTGGTGGTGCAGCAGTCTGTGTGCTGTTCTGTGTGACACCTGGACAGGCAGTACGTAGCTGTGTGGATGAAAACTGTATCTCAAATTTTAGTGTGTAGTAGAATCCATCACTTAAAAGCTGTTTGGAGAGGATAATTTGTGGTTTGTGCACATTTTTGATGAGATGTTTTGGCTGCCAGAACCTGCTTCTCCTCTGGCCTTCGTTGCTTCAGGCTTTCTCCTGAGGACAGTTGTCAGCGCTTTAGACAAGCGTGTGCTGTGTAGTGACTCAAATCATAGAATCACAGAATACTTTGGGTTGGAAGGGACCTTCAGAGGTCGTCTAGCCCAACCCCCCTGCAGTAAGCAGGGACATCTTCCACTAGACCAGGTTGGTCAGAGCCCCATCCAACCTGGCCTTGAATGTTTCCACGGATGGGGCCTCCACTGCCTCTCTGAGCAATCTGTTCCAATGTTTCACCACCCTTAACGTAAAAAATTTCTTCCTTATACGTAGTCTAAACGTACCCTCCCTTAGTTTAAAGCCATTGCTCCTTGTCCTATCACAACAGGCCCTGCTGAAAATATTTTCCCCATCTTTCCTATAGGCTCCCTTCAGGTACTGAAAGGCTGCTGTAAGGTCTCCCCACAAATGAGAAAGGGTGTTTGAATTAGCCAGGCTATGGGTTTATTTGCAGCATGGATAATCAAAATGTTGGATTCTCATCCCAGTAACAAGCTAGTAGTATAATGTCTTTCCATCTGTCACTTCTGCATTATACTGGTATTTTGAGGGATGATCTCCTGTGTTTCGATTGCGCATCCTCTGCAGAGCAGCAGCCCGTGCATCTGTAGGCACCCAGCTCAGCGGAGCCAGCTCCCATCGCCTTCTGCTGAAGCCATGGAGATGAATCACTGTGGTTGTGTTTTCACAGAAAAAACACACAGTGTGTAACTTTTGTGTGTTTTAATCCACTGCTTAGTCATCATCTACCCAGGAAGATCTCAGGAGTGTTTACTTTCTTGCTAGAGCTGCAGTAATTTTCATTGGCTTCATAGTATTTTTTTTTGTACGACCAAATATTTACTCTGATAACTGCCTCTTTCAGTATCTTAGTTTTGAAGGTATTAGTCTAAATTTTTGACTGCAGAAGATGGTGAGACATAGTTATGTCCCTGTGTTACCTGTCTAATTTCGAAATCCCCAGTGGGTTTCTGTCCTGCAGGATTTCAGGCTATTTCTTCCTTCGGTTGCCCTCTAAATTTCCTCTCTGACATTGCTGGAAAGGCTTTGGGTTCATTTCCATCAGGATTTTAGGTAACACACGTTCAATGGTTGTTCTTCTCAGTGCTGCTGTTAGAAACCGTCACCTGGTAGAGGTTAGAAACTTATTTTTAGAGATGCAGGCCTGACCTGAAGGCAAAATATAGAAATCAGTAGAGCTCAAAATTGACTTTGCTGCTTTTGTGAGTTGTCTGCATGCGCCACGATCCCTGTGTTCCCCTGGTCTGCAGGGGCTGGGAGCACCAGGTCTGACGGATCCATCACTGCCCTGCAAGGGGCTGCTTGCTGGGACAGAGCGGTGTCACCGGGGAGAGCCACCAAAGGACATCACGAGGTGTAAGCCCTCGCGTGAGCACGGAGCCCGCACCTTGAATTTGTGGGTTGGCTGCTTGCCTAGCTGATAACTTAGGGCAGGCTGGCCTAACCTGCGGAGGTATGTGGACTGCCTTCAGATTTGGGGGGTAACTGCTTTGTCCCGCTGACAGCTCTGCAGCATCAGTGGCTGCTCCGGTTGTCGGGGTGTCCCTGGGGAGAGGTGGTGGGACAGACCCGTGTGTGCCCTGAGCTGCCTGGTGCTGAGGTAAGCTTTTAGCAGCGCAGCACTCTGCGGCTTGAAGGCGATTACATTTTTGGCAGAAACAGGATATTTAAGATTAATTTGGAACCCAAATCATTATCAGTGGTGGTGCAGTGAGATAGCGTTTGTGGGGAAAGCGGTGCTTCTCAAAGTTATCACAGCACTATGCGGAGGGGGAGGCGCTGGCTTTACCGAGCAGCTCCCAGACTTCAGGCTTTTTTTTTCTTTAAAAATTGGTTGTGAACGTCCTAAGTAGGTCAGTGCATATTTCAAACATTTCACAAAATACTAGAGCTCTTAAAGCCTGATTAGGAGAGGTTACTAAATGCTTACTTTCAATGTCTGCTCCTTCGTTCAGTGTGTCTTTTTTCAGTTTGTGTTCTTTGTATCTTAATACTGCTTTGTTGCTTGTGGAACAGACTGCAAATTATTTGTGTTGTTTTCTTAAAAAAATCTAAATAGCTTGGGATTTTTCTGTTTGCTTGGGATTTTGTTGATGCAATGGCTTTTAATGCTTGGCCTCAGTTTATTAGAGGGTGAAGCTTTCTATTGTTTCCTCATTTCTGTTTCGTAATACTTTGTGTTTTTTAAAAATGTCCATTAAATATAATGACTTTAATTACTCCCTGTATTGGACTGCCGAGTCTCATATAACCTTTTCCTTTCCTGATCACGAGTTCTGTTTTCCTTTTTGGCCATGCTCTTTCTTTACAAGAATATTTTTGCTGTCCGATAACCTTCTTTGCTCTCTTCTTCGTACTGTCTTTTGGAGATGGAAGAGTGGGCAGACCTGTTAGACTGCGTTTGTTGTTTGGCTTTGGTGGCTTTTACTCTCATGCTGGGCTTTTACTGTGGTTTTCTTACGTGGTGTCTTGACAGAGCATCCTGGCACATGCAATTATTTTAATCTTTTAACCAGTCTCTTAGGTTTTCTTTTAGCGAAAGTCCCTGTTTTTATGTAATTCCTGTCTTTAACAGGTAAAACAGGGTCAGGCTCTGCACAAGGGGACAGGCGTCTTCTTCAGTGCCGTGTTGAACAGCAGCTTACCGCAGGCGGAGGGGAAGAGCTGGGCTTGCTGAGGGGAGTGGGGACGCACTGTGCGGAGGAGAGCGGGCTGGGGTGGAGGATGAAGTGGCAGGAAAGGGGCAGTACAAAATACCAGGTTCAAATGATTTAAAAAAAATACCGGGTATTTGCGTCCTTGTGAGAAAGGAGAGCAATCGAAGGAGGAACTGGAGAAGGGAAAAGTTGATAAAGACACTATTACAGTGTGGATGGATGTTGTATGGGAGCAATAGGAATACGTTCAGTTGTCCCTCCTGACACAGAACCACTGATAAGACTTCGGTGCAAACAGCAGGGCTCCCTCATAGCAGCTGTCCCTAGTCTGAGCTTTGCACAGTACATCTACACGCAACCTTATTTGTATCTGTCATGAAGGAAGGAGCAAGAAGTATTTGGCTGTCCCAGGTTAGTAAAGGGAACGTTAAGCTTGAATTCTTATCCCCGCATGAAATGCTGTTGGTCTGACTCTAGAGTTGTAGAAACTCAGGCGTCCTGAGGTGGTCTGAAAGTCCACATGAGAAGAAATAAATGTGAGTAACATATATACTTTAATAATATTTATACAGCTGTAAGAGCTTTACTTTACTTAAAAATTTCAGCAACTGTGTGTAATCCAGAAATATTTCCATCAGCCTTTTGAACAACAAACTTAAGGTGGTGTTAGTGAAAGTCCAGCGATCTTACCCAAAAGCCCGTGCATGTAACACATGTTGTATTGTGAGGGATAAATCTGAACACCCGTTCCTTATTACTACCTTTGTTTTTTCTTTCTGAAGAGTATTTACTTTGCTGCCTTAAAACTGGTATGATAAGCAGCTCAATAGCATCAATATGTATTCCTGAAAGATAGGATAGACATATATTGTAGCTGCAGATTTTATGAAAGTTTGACAAAAAATGTCTGATAACTTCTGTAGTGTTCAAGGTCATAGAACAAAAATTTCTCACATGCTGTAAGAACTCGCTTTTAACCTGCGAGTCATAAAATAGAAGCTGTAAAACAAGTCTGTGAAATATAGTGGAAGACTATTAGTTGTTTTCAACTGACAATTCATTTTGTAGGTATTGAAGTAGACTCAGCTGTGTATCAGTTCATTCCTGGGGAGAAAGAAAGTGTACGGTCAGCACAGACTAATGTCTTTTTATGAGGAAAGGTTTTTATTCCATTAGTACAGTAGATTCTTGAAATAATAAAATATGTACTCTTCACCTCTTATTTTCCTTTCCTGATGTATGATAGCTTGAACTGCTGTTGAGTAAAATTTGCAGCAAATGTTCTTCCTTGTGCTCATTTGATATAGTTCACACTCCATTAACATCCTGATAGAGAGAAGGACATTACTGCGTAACTTTTTATTTTCCTGTACCTCTGAGATGACTTTGGGACACCATACTGTGACTGCAGATGACTGCAGAACATCACACGGGTTTTAGGTAGTGTGAGATGGATTCTGCAGTGCTGCTGGATGGGGCTTTGAGCAACCTGGTCTAGTGGGAGGTGTCCCTGCCCATGGCAGGGGGGTTGGAACTAAATCGTCTGTAAGACCCCTTCCAACCCAAACAACTCAGTGATATGCACAGACTCTTAATAAACTTGATCATCATATTCTGAATTAATTGTTTTGTAATTAATTTTTAATTGTTAGTTTATAGCTGAATTTATCCCATTGTGCACACACTTATTGGAGCACTTACACTGTGAATGCCACTCTGGTTCTGGTGACTACTTTAGCTAAGCATATCTGCAGGACCCGTCTTTAAAGCAAATTATTTCACATTGTCAAAAAAAAAACCAACCAAAAATAAAGCAAAGATCACCTGTCCGTGACACTGCAGTTGAAAGGCATTTTCTGTAAAAACAGAATTTATTTTGTCTATTTCAGGTAGTTTCATGCAATTAAATGTTCTTTATTTTTCAGCTTAAGCATTTTTTTTTATGTTTGTCTTTAGTCATTTCTTCAGCAGCAGATTATATAAAGGCAGCATTTGTATTTGGAAAAACTGCCTCTTATACATGTAGGATGAAACAAGACTCAGTAAGTCACCTGATGGAGAGGAGATACCGAATACAAAATTAGTTTAAATGCCAACTATTGTTAAAGATGTAAAGATCTAAAGATAGATACTAAAGGAGCTGTCTGGGTGGAAAAGATAAGGTGACGCAGATGACTTTAATGAGCATTTGAGATGAAATTTAAAATTAAAGTGCCTAAACTTGGCACCACAAAACGCTGAATGCTTTTCATTCTTTTCTAACTGAAATGAAAATAGAAAATCCTTTTTTCATCTGGCAGGGTTGTGTTTATCAGTCTAAATACATGGCCTGTCAGAAGCAATAAGTATTTGCAGATTCCTTTGAGGTCACTGGGAGTTGAGTGTTAAGCAACCTTTTCAATCTACCCTGAGTGTCTGTGACAGAGTGCATGAGCTTTGGGGCTGGTGCTGTAAGGAAAGGGTTAATTGACCAACTCTCTATGGAGGGCCTCCTGCAGCTTATTCTTATCAGAGGATCTGCAGGGGTGTTGGGTAGGATCTGTGGGTGTCTCTGACTCTCTCCAGTCTCTGTCAAGTGAAACAGAGGAAAAGGGAGTAAAGCGAGGCTGGAAGAAGCCCGGCTGGGGAGGCTAAGATCAAGCAAAATCAGGGACAGAGGTCATGCCCACATTTGGAAGGTCTCTTTGTTTAACTCAGTTTTTAAATGGTCATCACTCTGTTATGATAAGAAGGGGCTTAGTATCTGCAATAATGTGTTCTGCCGCATCACATTGGCCGTCAGGCTGTAGTTTATTCTTTTGACTCCTTTGTGATTTGGGTACTGTACGATCGGCTGCGTGTGCTCAGAGGAGGCGTGAACTGACGCTACTATGACCCTCTGCTGGTTTGCCCTGTTGTTTTAACTGACTTTAAGTCACGGACGCTGCAGGCCAGTGCCAGACTGGGCTCCTTATTATCTGTTTGATCCCAAAGCAATACATAGAGAGTGTTTGTTATCTGCAAAACAAACCACAGAAACAGGCAAACCCCTTTGTGAGGTACTTGTGCTATTGTTACGTTCGAGTGTGGGTAATATAAGCAGATTTCATCCCCAAGGTGTGACTTCTGGCAATAACTCAGCCGTAACGACATTATTGTAAGGCTGCTGGTTTCCAAGAAGAATAAGGAGGGGGAAAATAAGGAGGCTGTAAGTTATTTTTTGCTTTGCTAATAGATGTTTTCATTTCAATTGTTCTTAAAATTGTTTTCTAGGGTTTGTATTTTGGATTCCTAATGTCATTTTACAAGGTACTCTTAGTCAGATTTGAGAGTCATGAAAATCAGATACCAGTCTTTTTTTGGTAGACAAAACATGAGTGTTTTTTCCTTGCAATTTAAGTTGAAATTTGAGTTGAATACTTCAGTTTAATCTGAAGACGGATCTGAGTTAACCCTAGTGGGAATAAGTCAGAAGTTTCTGATATGGGCTTTGGATCAGTTTGTGCTCAAGATCTTCTAATTGTGTAAATCTGGAGGCTAAGAAGCCTCAGTTCATGCTAGCAACCATCTGAAGAAGAGCTGCAACTGTCTCAACACCTCATGGAGCACTGTAGCCATTGACTGACTGTTTTCTTGGCACCTTTCTATGTCTGCCCAGTGTGAAGCACTGTGCAGGGAGGAGAACATCTCCATCTGATTTCTTGATTGTATTTCAGTTCCTGTTCAGTTAGTTCAGAAAACATCAAGATTTTGCAGAGTCATGGTGTCTTGGGTTGCATTGTTTTTTTCATCCTCATTCCTTAAAACACAGTCAAACTGAGGAGGTATCCCAGCCTCTTATGTGATACGAAAGCAGAAACATGTCGATCTGCAGTGCGCACCTGACCCATCGTTGAGGAGGGTGTCCTAAGCAGCCTGTCATGAGCACACTCTTGAGGCTTGGGATAACAACTTAGAACATACTCAGGATGTCACTTTAAAGTCTTTGGAGGCTGGGAAGAAAGCCTTTATTTGACTTCAGGGCTGTGATTGAAGTGTTAGATGAGAATTTGTTTTCATCTTGGTCTAAAGGTGAGCTGCAATTCTTGTTAATCAACACAACATTGTGTGAAACTTTTGAAGAAGATAATGGGCCGTGCAGACACCTTTAACTGATTTATGGCTTCTTTGTCATTATCTTAGATTTCTGCATGCTTCACAAGGATAGATAGGAAATAGCAGGTGGTGTCCTGATTTTTTTTAAAGAAACTTTCTGAGAGATCAGGAGATGTGGCAGGCTACCAATTTGGGCTGACTCAATATTTGTTATGCCCAATTTCGTTCTGTATGTGAAATGATATATTTGCTTTCCTGTCTCTGGAAATTTTACTTTTTCATTATTTTACCCATGAGGAAAAGTAAGTTCATTGATGCTCCTTGACAGCCTCTTGGAGTTCTAACACTTGTATCTAAATTACAGTACATGTTTTCTTTGTGATTTGAAATATTTCATATAACTTCTTCCTTGCTCTCCTTTTTGTTCTGCCTGTCTGCTATAGGAAAAATTCCTCCAGTGTTATCTGGTGATCTTCTATGAAGCTTCAGTCTCTGGAGTCTTTCTTTAAATTGTTTAGAAAACAAAAACCATTGAATTATATTTGGATGAAAACTCCTTTCCCCTCTTATTTTTGTATAATACAAATTGCATTTTGACTTCTGAAATTTCTGAAATATAACAAATATGGTACTACCTAGCAGTGATAGGTATCAGGCAAGCAGCCTTAAAGTAAACAGTGTATTTGCTGATACTGGAGGTTTAGAGTTCATGCTAATGAAGGAAGTGCTGTCCTGGGCAGACGTTCCTCTCCTTTCCATGACAGTCTGAACTTCTCCTTTCTTTTGGAACACCTCAGAAAACGTAGCTCTTTCTTCTTGCTGTACTGTCTCAGGAAATTTCACTTGCTTGAAAATTTTTGCCTAGTCTGGAAATTGTCAGACCCTTACTTGGGTGTAACTGGCTACACGTTTTTCATAGTGATGCTGTATCATGTCACGGCCATCCTCCACCACAGACCAGACCCCCATGGAGCAGCACAGGCGGTGGGAAAGATGAGCTGATAGCATGCGTTCAGTCCCATTTTCCTCGGAGCGCTGGAGTCAGAGTAGCACTAGTTTGGCTCAAACTGAACATCACCTGTTTCTCCAACCTTCCCATATGGCATTTATTGCGAAAAAAAGGTTTAAATGACCATCTGTATAAGATGTTGCTGAGCAGCCACGTGGAATATGTCAAACCACTAGGAAAATGACCATTTTTCATAAGATTAATAATGCTGAAAAAGGAAGTGAAGTTTTTGTGATTGAAGACAGCTGTTTAGTGGGGAAACATAATCCTGGGGACAGCTCGTAGGACAGCTCCGGTTTGTCAGCATGGCCTCTACGGTGGTTCATTATCGAACAGTGGCGATGCTCTTGCCAGTTGTGATGCTAAACTTGCAGAGTGTTTTTATTGTCAGTGTTGTTTCTGGTGATCCGGTAAAAAGGAAAGGGTGCAAATGAAGTACCAAGAAGTGGCTGGACGCACTAGGCATTGCTTGTGTCCTGCTGCCCTGATGGCACAGAAAGCAGTCTGCAAACTTGTGGCGGGAGTCTCATGCCCTTCTGTCTGTCCTGGACTTGCGAGGGGCCCTTTTTGCAGGGGAAGTAAAAAAATCTGAAGAATTTTGCAGGTGCCTCATGCCAGAAGATAACATATGCTTCGGCTCCATACCCCAAAGTACTTGATCTGGCTCATAGATTTACTCACAAGTACAGCATTGTATATTTTATTGAGGTGACTGGCAAGTATGCATTTCAGGCAAAGATCCAGCAGTTCAATTCTGTCTACTATTTGCTGATGCCTGAAGAACAGAATAAAAATCCCACAGGCACATAGGTTTTGTGCAAATTTCTGGGTATAATGCAACAAACTGGATCCAAATTCTGTGACGCTGTATATTTGTGTAAATGTGCATGTTGCATAGGAATAAATGAGACAGTGAATTAATACAGTGTTCATAATAATATTTTATGTTGCCTTTGTTGTCTGTCTTATAGTCTTGGATGATCTTGCTGCAGAGTTTTGACTGCCTGGAGAAAGACTGATGTATGTATGGTTTGTGGCACTTAGTGAGAAAAGAAGTTTAAAATCACGGTGTGAAGCATGTAATGATTGTTTAAGGTTGACTTAGGGAACAGGATGATGTTATATCTAATTTGATGAAACTACGGGCTATGGAGAAAACAGGGGCCCACCACTGAGTAGTCTTTCAGCTTCCCTTGTGTTAGATCTAGTGCTCATGCAGATTCAGGGTAAATTAGTTAAACCAGCCAGGCCAGTGGGAAGGTGGCCACCAAGAGAGGGATCTAACGTTTTATGGCTTGCTTTGAAGGTTAGATGCAAGATGGGTCTGTCTTGGGGTAAGAAGAAAAGCAGATCTCACTTTTTAGCAGTCAGCATTTGTACTGTGAAGTATGTGTAACGTAAAACTTCACGCTTACAAGAATAACAACATACTCAGTTGTATATCAATTTGTTGTTCAAATGTTACCCTGTGAGTCAGGGGACGACAACCCTTCTTCCTGCCCCAGTGAACCCCACTTCTGGCACGTGGTTGCTCAGCCGCATTTGGTTTAAATGGTAATCGTATCTGACCACATTTTTAAATAATGCCAGATATATACCTATATAGATATGTATGCTTTGAAACCTTCTTATACTACATAGTTCAACAAGGCATTTGTAAAACTTGCACAGTCTAACCACTGAACATACAAAGTTTCAAAGCACTTGTGCTTCCATGCTGCTGGCAAAATACCTCTTGAATAAATTCTATAGAGAACTACTGTTTTAAAAAAGAGGTTGTTGTGGTTCTGTGGAAAAAATATCATTCCACATAGTATAGAAACTGTAGCCAGTTTAGTATGTTTGGGTCCCATTTTAAGCAAAATATTAACCTTTTAAAAAATCTGCTTGTTTTACCAGTTCTGGGTCAGAGGTGTTTCTTTCTCAATAGCATTTTTTTTCTCATGCTCATGCATAAAACAAGGAAGCTGGAACAGTCCAGATCGCATCATCAACTTAAAACCTAGCTCATCCACTGGTAATGCCAAAGCCACAAACACACACAACTGTTTGTCATCTGGTATCTGATCCCGGTCTAGGAGGAGCTGTGTAATAGGAGTCTTTCCTCTAATAGTAAAGGTCTCATTTTCAAATCTTTTTGAAATGACTTTAATATGCAGTGCATTTAAATAAGTCCATAAATAATGGAGAATCTGATTTCAGAAAAGTAAAAATACCATCATGTAAAATTAGTTTTAAGTACATCCTTACTTTATATATGGTTTTTAAAATTTTTATGTTTGTTGTAAACTGAGATTCACTCAATTGGATTATGCATAAGACTATCACTTAACACAGGCAGGAGTTTATATCAGGTGCTAGACCAAAGAAGGAAAAAAATTATCTCAAATTAATATAGCTAAAATGGATACTAAATAGATTGTTCTCTTAGTAAGAGGATTTATGCTTTTTTGTTAGTGCTTAAAATTCAGTTCCTCTTTGCTGACATGTTTAAGTTTACACTCTAGCCTTGAAATGTCTCTGAAATACATAATGCCGTGTAAAGAGACGGTCCTGGGCAGTGTGCATTCATTCATCCTCTCCGTCTCTCCTACAGCTTTCGTGCTTATTATTGTGGTAGCTCCATTAAAGACTGATTTCTTGTGTCACCTTTAGTTTAAAATAAAAAGTTTCATAATCGTAACTGAGTCAAATGTCCAAATGAAAAAGTGGTTTGTCCATATGTTCTACCTGCCCATTTCACAATGTTTTGTTCAGGTGGAACTTCTGTCCTACCAAAATCGATAGCAAAAATGTGCACAAGCTTTTGGAGGAGAAAAAACCCAAAATCTTTGCCTGGCCTGATTTTTCATCATTTCCCCCATTGTTCTTATCTATCTGTCATTACCATGGGAGACATGTTTTGGCTCTTTTTGTTAACTTCTGTGTGGCAGCACGCCACAGTAAGTTACGGCAGTCACAAAGCAAGCAAAAGCAAACAGAAGCAGCAGCAGAAGCACTGTAATTGTTAATCATAACATTTTTATATCCCCTTGTCCCCCACCCCAGAGTCTCATTGGTGAGGGTCTTTTGGCATGTAGCTCCTTTGTTCTTCTGATTGGTCATCATGTGTCCGTTCACACGACCTTCACTCTTATCGAAGAGTTGGATTTTCCCATCCTGTTTCTTCGTTCCTTTCCTCCTGTTTTTCCATCACATGTGCACAAAATAATTAGCTCATAGATATGGCTCTATTCCGTCAAGACCGCCCACGGCCCATCCGATTCCCACACTTCTGTAGCCAGCTATTTATGCTTGACCAACCCAATTGTCTTCTGTGGCAGAATGACTGGATTTGGGGATGAGGGCATAGCTGTCAACACCATTTATCCTGATGTTAAATGGTCATTCTACGTTGTCTCCCACAGTATTTTTGTGCTCAAGTTGGGCCGTGGTTGGGGTGGGCAAAGCAACTGTGGGATGGTGGGGCTCGGGGGTGGTGGTTAGTGCTGCGCTCTGCCTGGAGGCCAGTGACAGGGTGGTCCTGCTGGGGCTTGTGTGGGACCTGTCGTGTTTAACCTGTCCATCAGGACCTAGAGGAGGTGATGGAGGGCACCCTCATTGAGTTTGAAAAGGACACCCAGCTAGAGGGGACCTCAGGGGCCAAGGCTGCCATCCAGAGGGACCAGGACAGGCTGGAGGGATGGGTCCAAGAGGGACCTCATGAGAGTCAGCAGTGGCAAACATGAAGTGCTGTTCCTTGGAAAGAAGAGCCTCTTGCAGAGCCCCACGTCCTAGTGGCAGTGAGGGACAGGAATGCCCCAGGCCCCATGGGCAGTGGCATGGCCAGGAAATTGAGGGGAGGAATCAACCTCCTCTACTCTGCACTCATTAAACCTCATCTAGATACAGATTGACTGCATGTTGGCAGTGCAGGCATTCCTGAATAATCTCTGCATGTCTTTCACACTTCACTGTCCCTTTCTTCAGAGTCCAAGTGGTGTTATGTGTTATCTTGAAAGTTACTGCAAAGCTTTAAAGTGTACAGAGAGTCAATTTAAATGAAGAGGCACGGGGTATTTTCTTATGATTGATTGATGTGTTGCTGTGATACAGCAGTGGTAGAACTGGCTAAACACAAATGACTTCAACAAAACCATCTAACGTGGGGCGCTGCCAACAGTGGTACCATCAAAGACTTGCTGTTGCTTTTTACTAAGCTTGAAGTTAATGAAAAGTTAATGAGTTGTAATTAAGGACTGAAGGAATTGAAGATTCTTTATCAAAGTTCCCAAATTCTGCTTGGTGAATAACAGTAATTGATAAATGTGAATGTATTGATTTATCCCTTATCCTAATTGCTATTCTGTGAATGGAATGGGCATTTCCCCCCTAAATTAGTAAAAGATTGCTTTTGAGGGTTTAATTAACTGTTCTTTGAATTCTTGTTTCATCTAAAATTAAACTTCTGTGACAATTATAGAACTTTAAAAAAAATTCCTTCTATGTAACATAAGCTACAGAGGCATATATTGACTTGGCAGCCTACTATTAGCTTGCAAATGGAAAGATTTATGGCTGGAAAAAGCCAGCTGCACCTGTTGCTTTCGCTGAACAAATCGCCCTGAAGCACACCACCGCTCCAGCCTGCCACTCTTGTCATTTGTATTGCTAGGAAAGTTTTTTCTCATCAATAGTGCATATTTTTAGAAATTAGTAAAACCACACAGTTCCCTGAAGTCTAACTGGTATATTTATGATTTTAATAGGGTCTTATGGACCATTGGTAAAATAATACACTTTTATTAATGAATAATATTAGCTATAAAGTGTCTTAAACAAGGTTTCAAGGTGGTGGAGTTTTTTTATCTCTCACAGAGCCAGTCTGAGATTTGTGCTTTGCAGATTGCTAATGTGTGTCCATTAGCACCATGCTGAAATTTGACCTTGTTTTTTCCATAGTAACCAAAATAAAAAGATTATCTAATTATAAACTTTCTGGAAATAATGGGTGGTAATCATAACTGTGGTCAAAGGAGGCTTCAGGGGATCACATTCATGTGTCACATGAGCATAGTTTTAAGTGAATTTTGGGCTGACCTGGACTGGTCCTGAGGGCTGTTCAGGGCTGTGCTCCACCAGGGACAGAGGGGTGAAGGGGGCCTCTTTCCTAATGCTTTGTCAGGCAATTGGAAAGGGTGCTCCGTGAGGAAGATTCCCCAGGACAGCTCCTTGCGTTCATGGGAGCAGGCAGATGGACATCTCTTGTATTTCCACTGAGCCGAATTCTGTAACAACTTACCATCATATGTACTCTCCTGCTTGAAAATATGCTTGATGTGGTACAGTCGTGATAACTGGTAGATTTTTTTCCCTCTTTCTTTATCCTTATCTCAGCCCTCTGACTGCTGAATCTTTGCTTCTTTCCCCTTTTCTCTGCCCTAGATTGCCTTCGTCATGGGCAGCTTCCTCAGGCTGTCCCTTGGCCGCACTGTGCAAGCGCCCAGCAGGCTTCCTCCCCATCACACCTCGGGTGTGTGGCACCCTGCAGACTGGAAGGCTTCCTTTTGGCAGGCTTTGTGGTGTCATTAGCACAGTAAGACCTGATGCTTGGCAAAATAAATGAAAAGAAAACCAAAGGAGCAACTCTAACTGCAGAGTCTGGTGGATGAGATAGCGATGAGACCAAGGCTTATGTATAGTGTAGCAGCTACTGTAAGATGAGCCTAAATGGGTGGATTTAATCACTAGAATGAAATTGGTGTTACTAAGGGATAAGTGACTGTGATCTTATTAGCTGCAGAATACATGGAACAGAGGTAGTTGCTGCTAGTGGAAGAAGATGGCTAATTTGTTTGTGCTGGAGAAGACTGTGGGGAAGCTTGGGAGGGAAAGTTTAGGCAGCAAACGTTCCAAACCCTTGCTAATTAAAAAATATTTTTCTTTTTTTTTTCTGTTGTTATATAATATTGCTCTTCAAAAGTTGTGTGTCGTACTACTTGGCAAGTGACTAAGAATGTGATTATTTTATTCAGCTGAAGACATCACTATATGTGAAAGATATATTAGTTAAGGTCTCATCTTTAGACCTGGAGGAGTTACTTGCTTGAAGCTAACTTTGTGGTCACTGCCTCTGTTTTTACTATGTTTTATGGCTGTTAGCATTGCAGAGTTGTTATATGTAAAGAAAAAGGCAGTAGTTTTCTTTAGGTTTATGTATTATCTGGGAGCTATTTGAATTCCCAGTTGCAAAACTTACTGTTGACGTGGGAGTAAATAATTTACAAACTGGTCTTTAAAGGCCTGCAGAGATGGAAAAAAATCCATTTAATTCTAACATTAAATATGGAAGCTACTCAGATCCTATTCTTCCCTCTCAAAGGAGTCTTTATTGAGGTGAGAAACCTGATTTTCTTGACCCAAGTTACTCCACAATTTCCCCCATACAGACCTTTCTCCCTGAAAAGCATTTTAAAGATTATTAAAATGAGTGACATGATGAAGAGTTGCTTTCAGAATTTATAACATTAATTTTTAATAGCTTCTGAATTATTCTGTTTATTTTAGGGTTCATATAATAACACAGTAGATTTGGTGGTTGTATTTCAGTGTAGGGAATTCAGGTCAGACTTGCTGAAGCCTCCCTGGTAACAGACTGGTGCCTGTTAGTAGCAAAGGAGGGCTTACTGGAGGGGTGTTATTGTTCTTCCTGTTCTTCTTTTTGCCTGTTTACTTTTTGTCTCTCTTGCTTTGTATGTGTTTTTAAGTACACATATCTGTCTGCTCTTATGTAGCAGGTAGAATAGCATCATTTTTATTTTAACCCTTTTAGATCAATCAAGAACGTATTGAAGTTAAATCTTTATTTTATTTGATTAACGCATCATTACAAATGAAACAACTTTGAACTAAGACTGTATCTTTTTAGCTCTTTTAGTTGTTACAGCCAACCAATACAGCATCAAGAACAGCCAGATCACAGAACACAGTTTTGTAGAGCATAGTAAATAACGTGCTCTTTGGGAATAAAGTATGCATTCAAAACATCGTTTTACCAATTTCTTTAATGGTTCTAGGCGGAAATGCTAGTCATGCATTGTCCTCTTTATTTTAACTTGTGTTAACACAAATGGCCATTGAGCTTTTTTTCCAATGGGATTTTGTGTTTATGTATTGCACTTGGCATGGTCTCCAGTTCAGTTTTCCATGCAGAAGATAGTTTGGGGTTGTTAATAACATACTTTGCAGACCATTATGTTTTAACGGTAGGGTTATTGGTTCTTTTCAAGGTTTCTCTTGGCTGGAAAGACTACTATTTAAGCTTTCTTTGCTTCATTGCCATCTACTATTGTCTGTTGTTTGATCGCTGTCTTGGATTTTTCCTTTATGTTCTTGATGAGCAATACCTAATGATGGAGGCTGGAGGAGCCATCAGGGTAATCTGGATGCCACCCCAAATATATACCAGAAATAAAGAAAACAGCAGTTGCTGCATTCCTAAAGCATACTCTGTGCTGCAGCCTTTTCAGACTTAAGTGCTAGTAATTGGGACCATTTGTTGTCATTTATGTAAATGAGGTAATGAATCATCAAATATGCAAAGCAGGATATTAAGTCATCTGCATAAAATCTCCAGATTTCAGAACATTTAGTCTCTACAAGTATGGGTAGATTGAAACCAAGAAATATCTTTCCAGATGGCTTTAGCACATGAGGATGCATTGCCTGGGCTTTTTAGGGGAGCAGTGGTAAACTCAGATTACCTAACTATCATATATAGCTATATAAACATGAATAAATCGAGTTGCAAATTTCTTTATTGTTGTTTTAACAAACATGTTCATCTCTGCAGAGTTGCTCAGGCAGCAAGCAATTTAGCAGCTGACTGTTTGTAGGCAATTGACACAAACGCATGGAGTCAGCATTGTGGGGCACTTGTTCTGGTGCTGTGAGGGCAGCAAGTGCCAGAAGGGATCGAATCCAACACCAGTCACTTGCAATTTTGACACAAAAGAGAACCTCATGCATCATATCTGTTGTATTAAGTAACACTGTGCAAAAAAGTAAAGTTTGCTGTTGTGTGATGGTGCCCATCTTAAATGGGACTTACAGGAAAGATACTTTTTTTCTATTCTGTGGTGGTCAAAAACACATGTGCAAAAATACAACTCTCACATTTTCTCCCTTTGTCTCTTCCCAGTCACCAAAAAAGCACAAAAATCACAGAAAACTGATCAGATGAGTTTCTTGAAATATTCATTAATGGGTCTTTGAAAAAAATTACATCTGACAAATGGACAAATACATTTTTCTTCTGCTGTTGGCTAAGTCATCACTCCCAGGGCTGCTCCTGAGGAAAGGACACCGGATTGGTACAACACTCTCTTTCTGTGCCCGTTTGCAGTTTAGATAGTGGCTCTGGCTAGTTCTTTTTGCTTTTAAAACAAAAGCCCCAAAATGGAATTCTCGTCCAAGTTGGTATTGTAATACCTGTTTATAAAGAGTCCTGTATCTGCTTATTTGCCTTCCCATTTCCATAGACCTGTGGAGGTTTTTCTTTACGCCCGAGGTCTATGGTGGAGGACGACTGTGCTAGTCCAGTCGAGAGTGCCAGAGCTAGAGGCTGCCCCAGACAGCTATTCCTTTCTTACCACCTTCTTTAGAGGATGACCATCATCTTCCCATTTCTCTCTTTTCGTTGTAGTTTGACTCCTCCATATGAGAGCATCCACTGCAGCACCCATTCCTGAGGGTGCTATTGATGGGACTTTGCTGGATGAAGAATTGGTAGAATTCTTCATGTGGGATATGAGTGGTTGTTCTGGTTTGGGCTGCCGCCGGCAACAAAAGCGCCACGTGGCCGCCCCTCCCCCCGCTGGGGTGCAGAGGAGAATGGGAAGAAAGAGGCAGAAACTGGTGGGTCGGGATAAGGGCAGTTTAACAGAACAGCAAACAAAGGGAACAGCAACAACAACGATGCAGAAAAGAGGAAAACACGACACAAACCGCACGACCCACAGAGCGGTTCTCCCGGACCGCACCGCTGCTGAGCCCTCCCAAGCCGCGAGTGAGTTCCCGCTGCGCCCCCCCCCCCGGAACCCAGCATGACGGCACATGG
>Ga0065711_1002136_pt1 | contig 36297 bp, 17 predicted proteins | sample Hoacrofraction12_FD_59098 | JGI IMG/M metagenome (GOLD analysis project Ga0065711, IMG submission 59098) | Hoatzin crop microbial communities from Cojedes, Venezuela - Epithelial fraction 12 v2 (version 2) | ecosystem: Host-associated > Birds > Digestive system > Esophagus > Crop | place...
CATGACATTCTCCTAGGGAAGCTCAGGAAGTGTGGGCTAGATGAGTGGACAGTGAGGTGGATTGAGAACTGGCTGAATGGCAGAACTCAGAGGGTTGTGATCAGCAGTGTAGAGTCTAGTTGGAAGCCTGTAGCTAGTGGTGTTCCCCAGGGGCCAGTACTCGGCTCAGTCTTGTTCAACTTATTCAGCAATGACCTGGATGAAGAATTAGAGTGTACCCTCAGCAAGTTTGTTGATGACACAAAACTGGGAGGAGGGGCTGATACATTGGAAGGCTGTGCTGTCATCCAGTGAGACCTGGATAGGCTGGAGAGTTGGACAGAGAGGAATCTCCTGAAGTTGAACAAGCGCAAGTGCAGGGTCCTGCACCTGGGGAGGAGCAACCCCATGCACCAGTACAGGCTTGGGCAGACCTGCTGGAGAGCGTCTCTGCGGAGAAGGACCTGGGTGTCCTGGTGGACGACAAGTTGACCATGAGCCAGCAGTGTGCCCTTGTTGTCAAGAAGGGCAATGGTATACCAGGTTTCATTAAGAAGGGTGTGGCCAGCAGGTCGAGGCATTTTCTCCTCCCCCTCTGCTCTGCCACATTTGGAATACTGCGTACAGTCTGAGCTCCCCAGTTCAAGAAAGACAAGGAACTACTGGAGAGAGTCCAGGGGAGGGCTACTAAGATGACTAGGGGACTGGAGCATTGCTCTCATGAAGAAAGACTGAGGGAGCTGTTCTTGTTTAGCCTGAAGAAGAGAAGGCTGAGAGAGGACCCTATAAATGCTTCTAAATATCTTAAGGGAGGGTGTCAGGAGAATGGGGCCAGACTCTTTCCAGTGGTGCCCATTGACAAAGGGAAACTGGCACAAACAGAAGCATAGGAAGTTCCAGCTGAACATGGGGAAGAACTTCTTCACTGTGAGAGTGACGGAGCACTGGAACAGGCTGCCCAGGGAGGTTGTGGAGTCTGCTTCTCTGGAGATATTCAAGACCCGTCTGGACAAGGTCCTATGCAGCCTGCTGTAGGTGATCCTGCTGTGACAGGGGGTTTGGACTAGCTGATCCACAGAGATCCCTTCCAACCTGTACCTCTACGTGATTCTGTTTCTGTAAAACAACTGTTTTTATCTTTTCAGGTAAAAAGATCGTGTTGCACCTTACCTAACCAACACCAGGCTTTAAAGTAGCTCTGCTTCCTGTTCTTTCCCTTTGTAGTTTAGGTAGTCATAACATTTCCATAATCCTTCCCTGAAAGTCATGGAGAAAGAAAAAACAACAGAAGTACAAACCTGTATAAACACCCTAGATCGTGAAATGTGCTTTCATTTGGGACCACACTTGGAAGTGGAAAAGTTACTAACACAAAATACTCTGAAATTTTCTGTTTACTTCCTTCTGATCTTTACCCTCACTTTGTTTCCCTGAACTTTCCCACTATTTGCTCCATTCTCTGTAATCTCCCAAACCCTTTATTTTATGACACTATTAGCATCATGTTCAGGTTGCTACACAAAGTCTTATAGTAAAGTCTTCTGATCGCTGCATTGGTACCACGTTTCAAGGTAGTCACTGAATAGGTTTTGAATCCTGGAGATCAATAATATTGTTCTACTCAGATAAGAAATTTCTTTTTTTCCTTCAACAACAGAGTATAGGAGATGTTACCCTTGTTTCTGTCCAGCTCCGTCGAGTCTGTCTCTGTCAATGTTAGTCCCCTCCACCTCTCCATCCTGCAGAGCAAGAGAAATACATAGGATCTTCCATTAATGGTAACTAAATATTTTGTTCCTGAAGCAGGAGTTACCTCTTTATTGCTAGTAGTCTGATAGGTGACACTTCTCCTGCAGAAGGGAGGAGATGGAATCCTGGTGGCTTCTCATCCTCAGCAGCACTGACAGACAGTGGTGGTTGGTAGAAACACAGGACATGAGACAAAAAAATCACTGGGAATATAATTAAACAGGTTACCCACAGACACCATGCAGCCTGGCTGCACAAAGCCCTTAAGTAAACTAGCCTAACTCTGGTGTTGGCCCAGCTTTGAGGAGGAAGTTGAACTAGGTAGCCTTGGAGATCCCTTCCTAGCATGGTGCTATACGAATGCACTTCGTGTGTCCCAGCAGGGCACACCCACCACCGGGCCATGTGAAAAACAAAACACCGCATCTGTGCAGCAGCGTGAGTGCTCTTCCCACTGTGCCAGAGTCAGAGTCACCCAGCAGCCCTACCAGATCTTCTACTTCTGTCTCTGCAGTGGCTCAGCTTGAAAAGGGACACTCATTGCAACCTCAGCAAGTTTGCAGGCGACATCAAGCTGGGTGGTGCAGTTGATTTGCTGAAGGAAAGGTATGCCATCCAGAAGGACATAGACAGACCTGAGGACTGGGCCCATAGAAACCCTGTGAAGATCAACAAGGCCAAGTGAGAGGTCCTGCACCTGGGTCAGGGCAATCCCAAACATGGATATAGACTGGGCAATAAGTGGATTTAGAGCAGCCCTGCTGAGAAGGACTTGGGGGTAGTGATGGATGAAAAACTGGACTTGAGCCAAGAATGTGTGCTCGCAGCCCAGAAAACCAACTGTATCCTGCGCTGCATCAAAAGCAGTGTCACCAGTAGGTCAAGGGAAGTGAGACACTTTCGTGAGATCCCACCTACAGTATTGCGTCCAGCTCTGGAGCACTCAACATGGGAAAGACATGGACCTGTTGGAGCGGGTCCAGAAGAAGGACATGAAAATCTGCAGAGGGATGGAACACATCTCCTGGGACGACAGGCTGAGACAGTTGGGATTGTTCAGCCTAGAGAAGTGAAGTGTCCATGAGAACTTCTTGTGGCCTTTCATTACTATAAGCGGGCTTGTAAGAAAGATGAAGAGACATTGTATATAAGGAAGAATTGTTTTTACAATGAGGGTGGTCAGACACTGGAACAGGTTGCCCACAGAAGTTGTGGGTGCCCCAATGTTGGGAGTGTTCAAGGTCAGATTGGATGGTGCTCAGAGGATTACGATCTAGCAAGAAATGTCTCTGCCTGTGGCAGGGGGATTGAACTAGATGATCTTTAAAGGACCCATATGATCAATGGGCCTGAAAAGAGCCATCAGATCAGTTAGAGAAGGGGACAGTCCCACACCAGGCAAGATTCAAGCAAGCTCATAATTTTCTACAACATTTGATAATATGGAATCGAAAAGTGTTACAAACAAAAAAACGCATGGATATATCTCATTTCACATACTCTGTGTATTTGAAACACACTGGAGTAGAAAATCATAGAATGAATCACAGAATCATAGAATGGTAAGGGTTGGAAGGGGCCTTGAAGATCATCTAGTTCCAACTCACCTGCCATCAGCAGGGACATCTTCCACTGGACCACGTTGCTCAGAGTTCCATCCAATCTGGCCTTCAACACTTCCAGGGAGGGGGCAGCCACAGCTTCTCTGGGCAACCTGTGCCAGTGTTTCACCACTCTCATGGTGAAGAATTTCTTCCTAATATCTATTCTAAATCTGCCCTCTTAGTCTACAGCCATTTCCCTTTGTTCTGTCACTACACACCCTTGTGAAAAGTCCCTCTCCATCCTTCCTGTAGGCCCCCTTCAGGTACTGGCAGGCTGCTATAAGGTGACCCCGGAGCCTTCTCTTCTCCAGACTGAACAGCCCTAACTCTCTTAGCATTTCCTCGTACGAGAGGCATTGCAGCCCTCTGATCATCTTTGTGGCCCTCCTCTGTACCCGCTCCAACACATCCATGTCCTTCTTATGTTGGGGGCTCCCGAGCTGGATGCAGTACTCCAGGTTGGGTCTCACGAGAGCGGAGTAAAGGGACAGAACCACCTACCTCGACCTGCTGGCCACGCTTCTCTTGATGCAGCCCAGGATACTGTTGGCTTTCTGGGCTGCAAGCGCACATTGCCGGCTCATGTTGAGCTTCTCATCCACCAGTACCCCCAAGACCTTCTCTGCAGGGCTGCTCTCGAGCCACTCTCCACCCAGCCTGCACTTGTGTTTGGGATTGCCCCGACCCACGCGCAGGACCTTGCACTTGGCCTTGTTGAACTTCATGCGGTTCACACAGGCCCACCTCTCCAGCCTGTCAAGCTCCCTCTGAATGGCATCCCTTCCCTCCAGCGTGTCAACCACACCACACAGCTTGGTGTCGTCCAAAAACTTGCTGAGGGTGCACTCAGTCTCACTGTCCATGTCGCCAACAAAGACATTAAATACACCAGCCCCAGTACAGACCTCTGAAGCATCCCAGTCATCACTGGTTTGCACCTGGACATCGAGCCACTGACTGCAACTCTTTGAGTGCATCCATCGAGCCAGTTCCTTATCCAACGAATGGTGCATCTGTCAAATCCACATCCTTCCAATTTAGAGACAAGGACATCACGCAGGACAGTGTTGAATGCCTTGCACAAGTCCAGGTAGATGATGTCATTTGCCTGCCCCTTTGTCCACCAACACTGTAACCCCATCATAGTAGGATACCAAGTTGTTCAGGCACGATTTGCCCTTGGTGAACCCCATAAACATGTCTTTACAGAAATGAAAAGTGTTTTGGAATATTCCTGAGTTTTACCAAAATGTGTTGTTGATTCATCTTGTCCTCCACATAAAGCCATGTCATACAGGATGTTTATTTACACATTTCTATATGGCTAATGAGAGATTGGATCTGTATTGGGACCATGTAATGAAAATGTTTTGTGGTATGTGTGGTGGTGCAGCCTCCTCTCACACCTGGCAATCCCAGAACCAACCAATACTGTATTCTTGCTTGCACTACAGGAATAATTAGCTTGTGTGCATTGGATCAGTAAGACTTGGCACTTTCCTTGTCTTTGTACAAGAGCAGTGAATTGGGCCCATCAGGCACTCCCTGGCTGCACACCTGCCTGATAAATGTCAGAACTGTACATTCTGGGTAGTACTAGACCTGTACAGTTTGTGTCTGCATCATGTGGATTGAGACCAGGATGGAAAATTACTGATGCCTGAAGTCAATCATCTTGAGACCCTGCAAACAGTGGTACCAAGGAAGGCCCTTTGAGCTTTTCTGGTCCACAGCGGGCTGCACCCAGTAACTCCCTCTGAGTGGGACGCTTCTCAGAGTAACTTGTGAACTACCTGGGCTGATCTCCTTGAGACTCAACCTTCACCCATTGAGAAATCTTTTGAAGTTTTCCACTGAACTCAAGGGGAATTTTGATGATTGTATGCATGTGTGTGTGTGAATCTATTCAAAACATAATATATTACTGTGACTGTAATAGCAAATTCTTTTTAATCACTCTGTAAATGTTAAGGTAACCAGTGATTAATAACTGCTAAATTCCTGTGATTCTCTCTCTCTCTCTAAACGGTGAAGACACCATGAATTACTTCTAAACATCCATTAGACATAAACCTTCGTGGTCTAAGGCCGGTTCTGGATCCAGCCTCACCTAGACTCTTCTCTGAGAAGGAGTTTAGAGAGAAAGAGCGTCCAGTCTGAACCTCATGACTCCATGGAAGTGTATCCCTATCCCCTTACATTTTCTTTCACTCTGTATAAATCTTTTTCTATTCAAAACCCCTTTTGATTTTGTATTCCATCCATTTAATAAGTAGTAAAGTAAATCTTGCCAACGAACTTTGTAAAATCACAGTTTCTAAATTTTCAGTAAATTAATTTCTTGCAAAACCTTTGAGTGATAATTTAAGCAACCTAACCTCTCATTCGTGACAGTATGGCAGGCAGCTTACATATAGATCAGTTTGACATGAACTTGTGATATTTCTGGTCAGTAAAGAGTCAAAACAATATTAATAAGGAAAAATAGTTGTGAAATATGGGAAAAGAAGCATGTAAACGAAAAACATGACAACACAAAAGACCTGGCATAAAATAAATCCATCTACCATCCAGATCAATGAGTGCCTTGTTGTAACATAGCCCATTCCACATCATGTGTCAGTTCATTAAAAGAACTAAAGTCTCTCTTATTTTATATTTGCAAATGTTCTTAGAACTTCAGGATTTAGCTCAGTTTCCTTAGGAAACGTTGGCTGTTTGTTTCTANGAACACTAAACCTAGGGCTACATACTAGTAAATGAAACAATCAGAGGAAGGGACTATTCGCTGGCACACAGATGACCACATTGAAAAATTGGTGGCTTAGTTTGGTCCAGCCAAGTCTTTAGTGTATGGCTAAATCTGCGAGTTTAACAGGGGCTATGGATTGTTTTCTGGCAGGTAGTTTAAATGTAGATATCCTGTTTCAGCAGGTAAGAAAACATAGCTGTCCATATGGAAGACAGCCAGGTTACGACAATGGGCCTCCGGGCAGATTATGGCCCCTAAAATATGTTAATTAATTGTGGTTATGTGCTGTAGGGTCTGAGGCACTAAGTAGAGTTTGGCTCCTGGCTCATCACTTGGGTCTGCAGCAGAGATCTGGATATCCTGAGAAAGCCAGCTGCTACTTTTGGTGTTGCCCTGCTCTGAGATGCAGAACTGGATCCTGGGCTGGCTTCTGAAACTTGAGCTTAGGTACTCGCAAGTAGCTGAGTTACCCAAACTGCCCCAAAGTTAGATTCTCTGAGCTTCTTCCTAACAGTTCAGCGAAGCTGATATTCATGAAGTAGCTTTAGCACTGTCTTCAGATTTCACTGAAGAACTGAGACGGTAGCAGGGTGGCTTTTGGTTGTGGTGGGGTTTTTTGATTTATAATCTCATTGGTTTGGGGGTTTATTTTTTTAATAGGGGTGTCAGGTCTAATTTCTGTGAATAGACTTTGGGTTTGTTTTCAACCAGCTTGAGTGCTGATGATTATAATTAGTCACACATGTGTTACACAGTATGGATTTTCTTCTTCAACGGGAAGAATGTCACTGCAGACCAGCTGATAAGCATATTTATTTTCTCAAAAGTCACATCAAGCAGACACTTCAAAATAATAATTTGAAATGCGCTTTTTCCATGAATATTGTTTCCAGAATAAATGTTTGTTAAGATCAGGGGTTAAACAATGAAAAGAATATAGAGGAATGTGGTTCCCTGTGGTCCAGGAACCTGTACTTCTCCATAATTCTTCCTTCTCTTTGGCTGATGCAGTGGGAGCTCCCCCTTCATAAATATCCCATTTCCCAGAAAAGGAATGAGAAAGGGGGAGAAATAAAGCCAAAATGAACAGAGTTGTTTTTTTTTCAACTAAGTATTTCAGGAAAATATTCTGTGGTATTTGCTCAACCCTAGTAAATTATCTAGACAATTTTATTGACACATAAGTTTATACATATAATCACTTAGAGCTACACTGACTTCAACAGAACTGCTCACAATTGTTGCAGCTGAGGATCAAGATTAGGGAATTAACATGCTGGCAAGTATACTCTCATGCTCTCGGTGATACTGTATTAGAGGTTCATAATATGATGAAAAGACCTGTAAGCTGATAATCAGTCTATATTGTCCCTTTGTTTCTTCTAGCTCACTGGTCTTTGTCCATAGCCATGGTGCCACATATACGATGCTCTGTCGTTAGTATTTATTCATGTTACTCTCACCTTCTCATTTATTTAGTGTAAATTTTCTGCTGTATTATTCTTCCCTTTTAAATTCACTCCTTCCTGACACCTAAATATGTTTTCATGTACTTTTCTCTGAACAATTTCCCTGTATATTTTTCTTGAACTGTAGTGAAAACACCGTAGTTGAAGAGAAGGACAATGATTTCATGCTTTCAAGATGCACTCCACTCAGGGAAGGGAGCGAGACACTGACATTTAGCTTTGATTTTTTTCTAGACTAATTAACAGAGAAAGGTTTCACCATGAAATGCATAGCACCAGCAAGATTCTTGGATGGGAGAAGACCATGACAATTTACCAGAAAAAAGATTATAACTCCCAGTTGCATTGGTGCATCCACACCCCAGATAGGATTTGGGTGAGCAATCACAAGAAATGTCCTGTCCTACAGGCAGTGTCACAATTGATATAAGGATTTCTCTACAGATCAAGTCTGAAACTCATCAAAGTCAGTGGGAACACATCAGGACCTTCAGCGGAATTTGAATCAGGCCTTGAATTAGTCTTGGATATATCCATTTCACAGACTCACAGAATGGTATGGGTTGGAAGGGACCTCTGTGGATCAGCTAGTCCAACTCCCTTCCGAAGCAGGGTCACCTACAGCAGGCTACACAGCATCTTGTCCAGGAGGGTCTTGAATATCTCCAGAGAAGGAGACTCCACAACCTCCCTGGGCAGCCTGGTCCAGGGCTCCGTCACCCTCAGAGGGAAGAAGTTCTTTCTCATGTTCAGCTGGAACTTCCTGTGCTTCAGTTTGTTCCCATTGCCCCTTGTCCTGTCACTGGGCACCACTGGAAAGAGTTTGGCCCCATCCTCTTGACACCCTCCCTTCAGATATTAGTAGGTATTTCTAAGGTCCCCTCTCAGCCTTCTCTTCTTCAGGCTAAACAAGCCCAGCTCCCTCAATCTTTGCTCATAGGAGAGATTCTCCAGTGCCATTTGACGGCATTATATGGAGAGACAAAGATAAATACAAAACTAATTTTAGATTACTATTTCCAGCGTTACTTGGAGATAAGTTACTGTGAGAATAACCTCATATTCTTTCAAGTTTTATCTGACTAGCAGCACCACAAGGTTTAAGACTGAAATAAAGATACTGGTCTTCCAGCTAGTCCAGGATGGGTATACCATACCCACTTAAGAAAATGAGGACATTTTTATAGGGGAGGCAGATAAGTAGCATGTACCTGACTTTGATTCGTATCCAAGCACAGAAAAGAACAAAAAATTACTATAGTCTTATCTCTCATTTTTTGTGATATTATTTCAGCAAGTGCAAAAGGGATCCCAAAGGGAACATGATTAATGCACAGCAGAAAGGTAAAAAGACACTTTCTACTACCAGGGACCAACTTTTGTATTATAAAGCAATTAGGAATCCTGACCATTTTAAGTAAAGAAAGTGTGAAATATATCTAAGCAGAAGACAAACTCAATATGACTAATAAAGGGTCTACCTACTCCTACATATGCCTTCGCAGTGTATAGAAGAATATGGCTTGTCATGATCCCCTGACCGGGAAACAAAGGGCCACATGGTTGCTCTATTCCCCCTTCCCCCCCTGGGGTGGGGAGGACAAAGGGAAGAAAAAGGCAAAACTCTTGGGTCAGGATAAGGACATTTTAACAGAACAGCAAATGAAGCGAACAGTACCAACAATAATACTGATAATCAGAATACACAAAGCAAAGAGCACAACGCATAGAGCAACTCTCACCTACCAGTGCCAAACACTCTCCCGAGCCATGATTCACTACCCCCTGGCCAGCTCTCCCAAGCCAGAACCGAGCATGACAGTACATGGTATTGAATAACCTATTTGTTCGGCCAGTTTGGGTCAGCCCGGCCAGTCCCCTCCTGGCTTCTGGTGAAAATTAACCCTGTCCTGGCCGAACCCAGGCTAAACTTCCTGGTCCTTCCTAACCCAGCACAGGACCAAAGACTACATATGATAAAGGTGGGTAAGAAAAGACAAAAGGAAAATCTGGCTGTGGAATACTCTTTCATTCCTCTGCATGTTGGATAGTTGAGTATTGTGCTTCCTCTGTTCTTGGATTCACAGATTTTTTCGCAGGTGCCAAGATAAAATAATGGGGAAATTCTGTGTTGATACAGTCTTTTTAGTAGGCTTCTTTTACAATATTTGTCACTCTAGAGATGCCTTATGTTAGACCTTTTGTTTTTGACAAACAAGAACTCAGTACTTTCACTAGCAAAAAGCCTTTTGTACTTGGAAGCTAACTCTACATATTTTCTAGATAATTACATATTTTTTTCTACTGCTATGATTTTCTACTGCTATTATTTTTGTTGAGTTTGTCTAATTATTTTGTTATTTTGCACTTCTAGGAGCAAAGTTAATATAGTAAAATTTTTTATGATGAACAAACTGTTTTGTTAGATTGCAAACTTACCAGAGAAATATGTATGTTTAAAGGCCTAAGATAGCACAAGTGACAGACTTGCTCTTTCATTTGAAGTGATGTGTTGGTTTGATATCATATGGTTGATATGTTATGTAACCTGTAATATAAGTTTCAATGTGTAAAAAATTCCCCACTAAGGATAGTGCATGTATATATATACAAATGTTATGAAGCTACCTGTATTCCATATGTAACACATCAAAATAACTCACCAAATCACGGTAGGATCAGACACACTTTACTAGCAACAAAAACAATTTCCTTCTTCAATACTTTACCATCTCCACCCAAAGGAAAAGAGTATTCAACAGGCATGATAGATCTAGCAGTATTTCTGGCAAGTCATTTCACTGTTCTGCACTGGCAGTTCTTCATCAATGCAATGAAATAAAGACTTTGTCTTTGAAGTATTTTGTGGTCAATGAATTTGGCAAATGCAATCTTCAGAAAGATGTAGTATCGATTTCTAATAAAAAATTGTGAAAAGTAAGTGTAAAAATACCACTGTCTTTACATGTCAATATTCAGCACTACTGATATGGAATCAAAAGGCAAATTTTACAGCTCTGTCGCCCACTGAGAAGCAGCTAGTCATGTGAGGAGTCCATATCGCCTCACACTTCTTTCTGCCCATCAGTTTCCCACTTCTGCTATAAAGGAATGAAGCAACAGCTTTTGTACTTGTCTATTCCTAAACTTCCCGTAGGATCTGTAGAATTTAACCCTAACATAAAGAAAGACGGTCTCTTATAGATTAATAAATTTTTAAGTCAATAAAACAAATAAAAGATTTTTTCCTAGTGTTTCTATATTAAGACCATAAATCCTGTTTGAACTAAAACTGTAGCTCTTGGAAAGTCACTCTGTCTTTATTTAAAAAGCTCATATAATGAAGAAATCCCTATATCTCTAAATAAATCTCACGAGTCAGCGTCTCAGTGCAGCAAAGACTCAGAGTAAGGAGTTGAAAAGTTAGAGATTACTTTAAGAAATAAAAATATAGGAAAGATTTAATCATAAAAATATTACAGTGGGGAAGCTATCAAATTCTGTCTTCTGAGATAGGAGCAGAATTGAATTCATTCTTTAATATCAACTGACCTAAAAAAATTATCTTCATGTCAGAAACCTGCAAGGGTCTACACAATTTCATTATCTCACCCACTACTGGTAAATCTGTGTGTAACCTTTCTGATTTTGCTATCACACATCTGGGAAACTTTTCAGAACTTGAGACAGAGGTAAAAATCTGGAGAAATTAATATAGGCTCACTGAGAAAAAAATAGGATGAAATGACAGCTTTCAGCAACATTCAAATCCACTGAAACTGCTCAGAGATTTTAAAAAGTCTCATTAATGTGCTTTGTCATTTTTGTTTGTCTTTCCCCTTCTGGGCTTTGGCCATGTCCAGAAGAGGAACAAGCATTTGTGGAACATAGCTTATGTTTATGACATATTTAATAAGGTGTAGTGAAGTGCCTTATAATGATATGATTTGTCAAGTGAACACTTTCAAGGCATGTTATGTTTGATTGTTACTTCAAGTCTTGCAATTTAGACCATATGTGACCCAATAACAGGGATTTGAGCATCAATATCCACTTACTGTAGCCTATTTCTAGTTACTTTTCAGATCTGTTGAAATGCTAAAGGACATCACCACACCCTTCAGAGGATTTCATAAAATAGGAGGCATTATTTTTAAAAGAAAACACCTACCTTGCATAGAAGAAAAAAAAGGAGATTTCACCTTTACCAACAACAGGTCTCCTTTCAATATGTTGACACGGAGAAGAATTTTCCAGAAAAGGAGTCACTAAGCAGAAAGGTAGGTCCTTTGCAGAGACAAGTGTATGCCCCACATCTATAGTAAAGATATTCAAAAGCTAGGGGGAAAGAGTCCTCTAAAAATGCTGTTGAGCAACAGTGTGCTTAGGGTGCCAGAAAATTATATTTGGCCCATGTGTTTGTGTAGCTAAAGACACCATGGATGAAGATCTGCTCTGAAAGAGAGATCTTGCTCTCCTGTAAGATTTTCTGTCCAGCTGCTGTTATGGGCTGCTTTATCTTAAGCAGATCTCTAGAGTATACCTGAAGTGTTTGCTTTTTGCAGCTGAATTTGGCGGAGAAAACTAATTCTTCAATGTGCTTGAGCATCTTCATAGGCTGGAGCAATATTTTGCTCCCTGGGCAATCTTGGGTGATTCTGCACCTGTATGAACATTTTGCTCTTTATTTTGTTTACTTTCATCCTTTGATTTTCTCCCCTTCCTAATAAAAATCAGAAGACCTAAAGTTAAGTAAAAAGGATGTGTCATAGTTTAATAATAAATCATTGGTGGGTTTTGCAGTTGAAGGGAGATGGTGATTTCATATGAGAAGTGACTCTCAGATGTCTCTCCTGACCTGTGCATACTGGCCCAATATTTTTTTTTGAGGGTTGTTTTTCTCAGAGATTCTGAAACCTTGAGGGTTTCCACACAAGTGGAATTTGTGTGATGTTCCCCTCCAGAAGACAAGATGAAAATGGCTTCTTCAAGATCACCACAAGGCTTCAAAAGGACCCAAACCCTGAATATCATATTTGTGGCTATGCAACCTAATTCCCCACCAGGAGTACTGCATCCAACTCAGGAGCCCCCAACATAAGAAGGACAGGGATGTGTTGGAGCGGGTACAGAGGAGGGCCACGAAGATGATCAGAGTGCTGGAGTACCTCTTCTATGAGGACAGGCAAAGAGAGTTGGGGCTGTTCAGTCTGGAGAAGAGAAGGCTCCGGGGTCACCTTATAGCAGCCTGCCAGTACCTGAAGGGGGCCTAAAGGAAGCATGGAGAGGGACTTTTCACAAGGGTGTGTAGTAATAGAACAAAGAGGAATGGCTGTAAACTAAAAGAGGGCAGATTTCGATTAGATATTAGGAAGAAATTCTTCACCATGAGAATGGTGAAACACTGGCACAGGTTGCCCAGAGAAGCTGTGGCTGTCCCCTCCCTGGAAGTGTTGAAGGCCAGGCTGGATGGAGCTCTGAGCAACGTGGTCTAGTGGAAGATGTCCCTGCTGATGGCAGGTCGGTTGGAACTAGATGATCTTCAAGGCCCCTTCCAACCCTTACCATTCTATGATTCTATGAAACAGTCTCCACCAATAAAACCACTAGTATAAATTAAAAAATTGTCAGTCATGATGAATTAGGTAAATTCACAGAAGAAAATTTGGGGCTTTGAGTATCAGAATTTCCGAAGTGTAACACCCAGTCAGATGGCTAGACTGTGCCAAAGAGCAGGGTTTCAGATGTACCTCTGTGTTCAGTATTTCTTACTGGTTAGCTCTGGGCAGCCTGCGGCTCAGGGTGGCTTTGATGTGACCACATTTGCAGGTATGTAGAGAACAGACAATAAGCTACAATAAGCAGCTTATCCATCCAGGCAAGCTGCAGATCACTGTAATCGGATTATTTCCGTGAAAGACCATCTTGTACCTACATGAACATCTGGAAAAGACTGACCCATCATTTTACATCTTCATTCTCTTCCTTCACCTTTTTGAGGAAGGTTTGTGGGATGGAGATCTCCTGTTTTGAGACCTTCCCTAGTGTTATTTGGTGTGAGTTTCTGAAGCGAACTTGTAAAAACAAAAGTCCTGAAGTTATCAAAGGTCTTAGCAATACCAATTATGCCATTAGTTTTACTTCTTCTCTCTCTTGCTATCTAGAATTTTTAAACCCAATGAGTGGGATAAGTAGGTCAAAAGATGAAGCAAGAACATTTCTATTTGTTTTGTCTGAAACAAAGGATTTAAGCAGGTTTTCTCACTAAGGAGACAGCTGAATTTCTTTCACATGATACTGTATCTTACAAAAATTTTATGAAGTTCAGGTTCTGTGAATGCAGTAGGAACTGGACAACAAGGAGCAGCATCTTTGCTCATGCATTAAGCCTTTTATAATATAATTCCTCAGTTGGCTTAGGATATTTCTTGTTGAGCTTTTTTTATTGCTGCATTTTCAGTATTCATCTCACTGTTCCTTTGCATTTTCTACCCCTACCCTTGCTTTATTGCCATCACTCTCAAAACCACATGGATCAGGAGAGGAGGAATTACATGCTACCATAATACTTTAAGTAACAATCACTCTTAAACCAAGCTACAACAAGCATAAAAAATTTACTCTGTTACTATTATTCAAATAGATTTTACGTTGCTAACTCAACAATCAAAGCCAGTTATGTGACTTAAGGTTGATGAGAATGACTATGCAAGAATGTATCGCACAGGAGTCTGTATGTAATTATTTATGACTCTATTTATTTTTTTTCTTGCTTTATCTCTTGGTTTCCTGTCATTTGTCCCTGCATCCTGGGCAGAAAATGTGTCAGAATTACAGTAGAACACGTAAGAAGTAGCAAAGAGTGATTTAACAGTTTTTCAGGTGAAAAAATTCTAGGTAAATTGTTAGAATTCTCATTGAAGTATTTACATTTTACATCTCAATTTTTCATTCATCTTTTTCAGGTAAAAATAATTGCATTGCGTGTTATGATATGCAGAGGAGTTGATATAGTAAACAACACAGCATAATATGCCTTTTCAAAACTCTTAGTGGGGTCTTTTATTGGGCTATGGATAGTAATGACTTTACTGGGGAAACAGCTGACAGAGTTGCAGAGTACATTCACATGTTCTTTGGCTTGAAACGAGTTAGGTGGCCAGAATGCTTTTTGTATGTTTCTCTTATGCACGCTCGAAGTCTGGCCTCAGCCTCATAAACCAGGCAAAAACAATACTGAAAACAGGAAAGAAACATAGTGTAATTGAATTAACAGATGGGGAGTGTCAGAACTTCCTTGTGTATCATGAAGCAGGGAAATAAAAAATTAAATGCAAAATGGAAAAAAAAAGGACGACTGGAAAAAATTCTGCACATTTAATGAAGGAATGAAGATTTTCCTTCAACATATTACACAAGACTTTTGAGCAGATGACTTGCTTTTGCCCTCTGGAGATTCCCCTGAAATAGAATCTCATGAAATTTTAACTGGATGCGTTGTTTTCTTAAAATGCAAAGCGTTTTTTTTGAAAATTTTCCTACCATTAAAATAAAACTGTCATCACAGCCCTTAAGATAATTCACCTCTACTTTAAAAATGCTATGTTAAAGTACTGAAGTGATACTATGACTATTACTTGTAATTGTTTAGATCACCAAAGTCTTTTGTAATAGAACTAGGATGATTGTATCTCTGTAGTTAAGTAAACGGTGCCAGGAAACATTCCCAGTTACTGAAACTACGTTGTCTATACAACTAAGTTGTTAGAAAGGTCCTTGACGCATTTTTGGTCCACAAAAGCTAGCTCAATTTCCAGCAGCTCCTGGTGAGGTTAAGGGACCAGACAGACCAAGGACCATTCCAAACAGGTTGTTTGTGTCCGGCTATGTAATTTCTCACAGGCGGTTTTGAACATGGGCTGTTGAATTCCAGCTGGCCTCATTTCCAAAAGAACAATCCCAAGCGTCTTTAATTTACTGTTATTGACATAGTCATTGTGTCTATCCAATGATTTGACTATGTGAAGAGTCCAAGCCTAGCTGTTACCACAGGGATGACAGAGTGGCACTTTTACAGGTTTGCCTTCTGCCTCCATCCAGGTCCCTCGAAGAAGTGGAGATTTCTGCCCCTGCTCTCACCAATCTGGAATTTCACAGCTTTCCTCCTTCTAAACTGAAGTTTGATTAAAACCTGATTAGAATTGCCTGTTTGTGGGAAGCAGTCAGTACTACGCAATGCTACAGCAATTTCTTTCTTGCAGAAGTTCATGATAAGTGTTATTACACCAGCAACCCCCTTTAAATAAAAGGCTCTGTTAAGAAATGGACAAAACCGTCAAACATTATGTACACTTATATAACAATAATGTACACATTTGTTAACAATCAGTCAATTTGTTGTGTCCACCCACAAGCTTCGTTATAGAAAACCTCATCAAATGATCCTCTCTTTGAAGTCCCACTAGCAGAAAAGGTGCTGGATGCCTTCTTTTAGCTAGTCCAAGAGCACTGGGACCAGTTGTTGTCTCTGATTTGCCCTCCATGTAATGCTTCCTTCAGTCTACAGTTCCTTACTTAAGGTAAACTGCCTTTTTCTGAGTCCCCTTACCATGCACATTCTAAAAGCAGGGATAGGTGTTCAGCATCCTTTTGCCAAGACAGAACTGTTTTATATGGGCAGCCTTTTTGGGTTGTAATCACGAGCCTTGTGTCCATGGGAGAATGCTCTGAGACCTTCTCTCCCTGCTCCTAACTAACCATGGAGAAAACATTTTGTGGCACATGGATGGATATTTATCACCCAACATTCTTCTGTATGTCATAGCCATGTGCTGTGCACAGTCCAAATATCTCTGCAAGTAAAACTTTTCAAAAGATAAAATAAAACATACTTAAATACAAGGAGTAATGCTTCCCTACAGTATTTCATAAATGCTTCACAAAAGCAGTGATTGGAGAATTTTATATTGTTTTCAGTACTCAGTTGCCCAGAGGAAGTGGTAAAACTCCATTATTCAGCAATTTTAAACTAAGATGAATAAAGTGCGAAGAGATTTAGTGTAGAGAACAGTTTAACTTTGAGAGGAGGATGAAGTAGATGACATTCTCCTCTTTAAATGTCTACAATTTTTGACATAAGTATCATCAACACTGAGTCTTTAGCAGTATGTTAAAATATCATTTTCTGAGATTCATTATGGCTTAGAGACACCTAAAAAGATAGGGAATCAGACAAGGGTTTTGAAAAGCACATGACAAAGAAAATTTGGTTTGGAGCAAATAAGAAAGTTAATATATCCTACAGTAAGTATCAAGCTGCTTTTGGGGCCCTTAAAGATACTTTTGTCTGCTAAGAACCATATTCCTTTCAAATAACTTTTGAGGGTATAGATGAGAAAGAACCTTTCTCAGATGTTTGGTTGCTTGTAATTCATTCTGTCTTAAAATAAGCTACTTCTGTGATTTGTCTTCAGGTTTTGATTTGAAAACAATGTACCCACTTGTATACCCAAAAATAATTCAGTTAGTGGCAGAAAGCTCAGCTTGTGGCTGAAATAAATTAATTTGAACTTCAAGATAACCTCCATGCCTAGAAAAATACAGACTAATAAGTAAGCAGAAATGCCGAAAGATCTGTAGCTATCAACAAGATATACATTAAAGAAAACACCTGACAAAAAAACTAGTTCCTGAAGTCCTATAATGCAGTTCATTAATATTGTCGTGAAATACTTTAGGATTCTCAGTACAGTAGGATACATGGTAAACTACGAAGTCAGTGAAAGGGAAGTTACATTGTTACTTCAACAAAACCTTGGAATAAAGGCTGTCTGAATGAGCTACAGATTTCCAAACAGCATCTTGAGTGTATCATAGTTACAACTTCGGACACTGATGCTGCTTTCATCTGTAAGCGGAGTAATGAAAACAAAGTCCGGTAGGAAAAATAATAGTGCCACCTGTCAGCAGGTTCCTGAAATGCCTTGGCTTGTCTAGTGTTGGTCGTGTTAACACTGAATGTCAAAGATTGTTTTAGCTAAGGTTCTTGCTGCTATTTCCATATCTTACTTGTGTATGTGAGTATGCCCAGCTGTTTCCTTGAGGGAACACTTGCACAGCTGAAGTAAATGGATGAGCCAGTTCAGGGGAACAACATGTTAACAACTGTCCTTCTCTATATATTTCTGTGTATATATGTGAGAGTAGCTCCTCACTCTGCCTGTCACAAATCAACATAAACAACCAAAGACTGAAGTGTTTTTTGTCTAAGGGGCATTAAATCTCACTAGATCCTCTCAGGCTCCCTGTCTTCCCCCTTTACTTGCAAAGTGAAATTGAATATAAGCTTACGATATGTCTGTTTGTCTTCCTGCAAGCTGTGATGTATTATTTTTGCAAAAAAAATTGGTAGTAGTAGTACAACTACCTATTGTATAATTTCTTAACGCAACACAATGGAATGAACTATGCTACTCAAAGGCAGGTCGATGTGACATAAAGGCCATGCATATTTTGGAAATTATGAAAGGACGCAATATGAGATGAACTAGGATGTCACCAAACCAGACAGGTAGTATAAACTGATATTGGTTTGGATTATGAACTTTAATTTATGAACTTTAACTATGAGATAAGAAATATGTTCATTTAGACTTAGCATTGAAAGGCTAAAACCTTGGCTGGGAAAGACAGGAAGGTCAGGCATGAATTTCTGCAAGACTATGGGAGGGGGCCAACAACACAAGTTATGTCAACTGCTGATGTTTTGATTAAATCAATGAAGATCAAATATGTCTGACACACTAGTGAGTGATGTCAGAAAAACTAGGAATTTGGTAACAGAAAAAGAAGAGGTAGGTAAAGCCAAATAAATACATAAACCAATAAATGTGGTCTGGAGTCCTGAACAGCTGACCTCACTTCCAAACAACAACCATACCACTGTTCGTGTTTCTGATGAAACTGGGGACTGCAAACAAGCCAGGTCTCAGAGGCAGTGTTTAGTTTAAATTCTGTTTGTTTTTTGATGCACGCTGTCATGTACTTCCGAATCCTTTTTCAGATCAGGTCTTTGTTATGAACATGTCAGGATCCTCTTTGAGCCATTCACTTTAATTTCCTTAGCACAGAAACGGAGATGTGGAGAAGAAAGAGGGAGAAGAAAGAGCGATGAGGGCCTCTTGTAGACCAGCACCTTACCACAGAAGCAAGATGTGGTTAGGGCACATATCTGAACCCAGGCTTCCTGGATGGGAAGTATTCTTGCGAGTATAGCTGCAGGCATCTTATGTTACAAACAGAAGGATAAAGAGTCTGATCGTAGCCTGGTCTGTCCTTAATTACATGCACTGTCTGAATCCAGAAAAGAGTCCAGTGTAAAGACCCATAATCTCTGAAGGATTTAAATCTAGCAACAGCAACTATTGTTGCAAGTGGAATTGACTTTTTTCTGGACTCCATGACTAGATTTAAAGCGAAAATTTTAATGAAACTGAGGGGTCCTAATAGAGGACATATCTGCAGATTCAGACTGAAAAGTGATTATTTTAAGTCCCTAGAAAGAGCCTCTAAAATTAGTAATGCATGTGATCCTAGGGCAGAGAGAATAAGTTTCTGTTAAGCATGAACCCCCACTCACATGACTTATTAGACTGGCTTGCTCAGTATATTTGGCTTTACTACTGGTTTCAACAAATTAATGAAAGGACTGACTTCATGACTGTAGTTCTTTGAATTTTGCCACCAGGGATGTGCTAAAGTTCTGATGCAAACTGCTTAGGAAAGACTACCAGCTTGTTAAAGCTGGCCCCATAATCCCATGAGTCAGACTGTAAATAAAATAATCACTGAGGCTGTGCCTTGCTAAGCCTGCCTACTGCCTTCGAGTCAGGAAGCAAGGCCAGCACTAAATTAACAGACCCCATTCTTGCTGCTTGGACCCTGCAGGACGAAGAGCATAATAGACTGGTTTTGCAATAAGAAAAAGCTAGGAACTGATCCAACAGAGTGTTGAAGTATAGGCTTTATTTCTAACACTTGAGTGTTGGTCCTTGAAAGTGATTCTCACAAGCCTAAAGGCAAGTATGTGTTGAAGGGTTTTGTTGAGTTGAGGTCTCAGGACACTACCCATGCTGTCCATGATGAATTCTAGCTTACCTCTGGGACTACTTTCCAGAAAAGGAGCCAGGATGTGATGCCCTGGAGAGGAGACAGCCTGAATTCTCCTTTTCACTGCTTCTATTGAACTCATTAGTGTAATTGAATTGAGACTCTACAATAAATTTAGCTTCTGTTTTCCAGGACGCAGACTGGACTGGTCCTTAGTTGCTGTATACTGCTTTACCACATCCACATAAGCTGTGATTTAGACTGTGTGGAGCATCTTCTTGACAAATCTACCATATGTATATCTAATAGGAAAATTCCAGACAAAACCCTGGACAACTGTCTGTTATCACTAACATTTTTTCATCTTTCCTTGCAAGATTTTTCCTGTCCTCTAGACATTTCTCTTTTTTATTTTTCTTTCTGGTAAAATATGTCCAGAATTATGTGCTAACACTCTTTAATTAAATCAGATTTTGAATCTGACTTTGATGTGAGGCCTCTGTACCTATAGTACTGAATTGCACCGGTCTTTTTAGAGCTGGGCTTTCACTATACTTTGCTAAAGTAATTGTGTCTTCCTTTCCTGCAGACTGCATGCCTACAACTTGTCCAAATTTTCCTTCAAAATTCTTTCTGACTTTAGAAATCTCTCTAAGCTTGAACCTCCAGGACAAACAAGCAGGTATAGACTATCAGCAGTTGTTGGAGGCCACATACCCCAGCAACCTGCGTCCTGCTGCTATCTGCAGCTCTCCTCACGAGAAGTTACAGGCTCCCAGAACTTGATGTTTTTATCCTGCCTTCCTCTTGAGGGGGCTGTTGCCTACAACTGAACAGCTGCCATATGCATACCATGGTTGTACAAGATCAACAAACCTTATTGTCACTGACTTTTTATTTGTTCCTGCTGCTGGGCAGGATCTGTGAGATAAGGCAGCCAACTGACTGAGAGGCAGGGGTCAGGAATCTTTCCTGCCTACAAGTTCAGCAAAAATTAAGATCCTCCAAATTGTCTTATCTTGCAATGTTAGGTTCTGGCAAAGCACCCATTGTTAGAGAAAATATGGAAGATCGGGGGATGAAAAACATCAGTTCTTCCTCATCTGAATCCAAAGGCATGAAGGGTTGAGACAGAAATTGTACTTTATTGATTGGCTTTTCTGTAAAATTATTAATGTACTACAAAAGTGTCTTGACCAACTCAGTAGGAGAGTCGATAGTATCAGAATATGCCAGTGTGAAATGAAAAGCTGTAAATGCATCTTCAAACATGTTTTAATTACATGTTATATCTTTAATCTCTTTCTTTTCAGGTTAGCTTGAGCTTGTTTGTGCTGGCAATCCAATTGCATAAATCACATTACATGGACCGGATTACTCCAACGCTCTGAAGCGCAAATGATTAGAAGGTCCAGACAGAATCATTCTGGCAGCCAAGAGCAAAGTGTCTCCTCTTTTCCAAGGTAGAAACACACAGCATCTACATTATCCAAGATCTTTTTCCTTTACCCAGGTAATTCTTCCCTGTGAGAGTTGCAAATGTTATCGTAGTGCGTATCGGAACAGGGTATTACAGGTGTCCCTCAGGTAATTTCTCCATCAAAGCACGTCCCAGACTCTCCACTGAAGCAGCACCTTCTGCGCCAAATGGGCTGAGAGCCCACGCTGAGCCCTTACGTCAGTTTGGCTCCTGCACATCCCCCCCAAAAATGGTCCAAGTCTACAATGCCTGCCAGGCCCATTTAGACATTAAAGCGTACTGCTTGTCTATCAGTTTCATCATACAGCTGTGGAGTCCTTGGGGTACACCAAAACAAAATCACTGCTGGAGTGAGACTGTGATAGTCTCAGCACCACCAGCAACATACTTGGGACAAAATCCGTATGAGAACAGCTTGAGGTCTTGATTTCTTTTTCTTTTGGTTTTTAATTACAGATGTGTTGGCTTCCCTTGCTTCCCTTTTTTATCTGCCTGTTGTTTCTCACAAAGTTAAGGCAAGGAGCAGGAGAAGGCATGACTCCCAGGAGCAGAGGACAACCAGCGGTCTGGAGCGTAGGCAGGGATGTGAAAATGGAGGCCTGGGGATGTCACGAAACCTCTCCCCCAGAGCACCTCCCTCACGCGGTAAGATGTTTTGCTGGGTACAGTAGTGCTCTGTCAGGGTGTTTAAACTGTAGACAGCATTTACATCCAGTCTTGGCCTTTACCCTTGCGTGTGGAAATTTTACCAGGAAACTTGGCTCAAAAACGGAATCCCCTTGAAGCTTGAAGGGACTCAGACTTGGGGTTTTGGAAAAGGCTAAGTGGAAGATTGAAATCCAGCTCTGAATTCCTGAATGCCCAAACTCTGGGAAGTATTTGGATGTAGCAATATTTTTTCAGCTCAAATAAATGACGTTATGGTTGTGGATGCTCCACTCTTAGGCACATTTAGGTAGGAACTTTTCAATGTGAACAAAGAATCCTGTTCTTCCATTTCCATATTGAAGGTGCAAGAAGAGTATTTATTATCTTCTTTATTACACATTGTATTCATAAATTTTTGAAAGCAAAGGGAATATATATGCATTTCAAAGAAAGTCCTCCAGGAAGGAATTTTTTGGATCATGGCTAAATGATGTGAGAAGATTTTACAGAGGCCAAGGGGCCCTTATTTTTGTTCATGTGAAAGCTCAGTAGTAGAAACATCCTCTGCCAAGCTAAATGACCTTTCAGTAAACTATAAAAACAATACAACTAAAGGCACCAAAGTCTTGCAGATATCTGAAATCAAAGATACACAGAGAGAAGTTTTTTTTTTTATTTTTTAAAAAAACACCCTTTGGCTGAGAAATGTCTATAAGCATCTGCATGTGTAAAGCATCTGAATGAACAGAGCAGAAGCAACAGTGAATTCTGTATTTTTGAAAATTCTTTTGCTGAACACTATAAAACATGAGAGGGTTCTGTAGAAGATCCTTTCTGCTTGAAAAAGGCACCACAAGATGGGACCTTCTGAAGAGAATACTGAATACTTACATGAAAAAAAAATCATTTCATAAAAGTTATTGAACAGATGGTGGATAGAAATGAAAACTGCAACAAGGAGTAAGCAATATGATGGGGAAGCATAGTGTGATCTTTGGCATTTATAAATATGCAATCCATGACTCAAAACACTTATATATATATTTAGCTTTGTGACTAATCCAGTAACTATACTGTACATGTATATGTTACATACTTGTAACAAACGCCAAGTCTTAAAGTATATATTTCACCCCTACATAACAGACTTGGGCATAAGCTACTGAGCCTCCAAAATCTATACAGCAAACAAGCTAGCTGCAAAATACAAACAAGTCCCAGTTCCTCTAATTAGGAGATCAAAGTTTTATTTTGGTGAATGATTGTAGATAGAAACAAAAATTATGAAAATCCTGGAGATGGAGGGTTGGGGTATCAAAGCAAGTCTAATCGCAAGCTGCCCTGGTGTTACAAACTGTACAGGAGAGCAGAAATGGGCGGGAATCAAGAGTGGTCTATGCAAGCTGATTTTCTCTTCAAAGGGAGATATTCAAGAAATGGAGTTATAAATAGACTGGTTCAGTGTTTTTGTCATTAATTCCTTTTCTCAGCTCTGGAGATCCTTGAGTCTTCTCACAAGTGCAAATAGAATAGATGATTTTCTGTTGGCTTTGGGGTCATTCTATTTGGAAAATGTTTGCTTATGTTACTGGTGGAGCAGAAATTGACATGGGTTTTCAGATGTTAACCAGTGTGGTTGTCAGTTTGTCCGATGCCAGGAATGATGGCAATATATCTGTTTCCGGAGAAGGAACTGTTTGTTCATTTAGCCTTCCTCTTTTTACTGTGTACTCTCGCAGAAATAAAAGAAATGGTTTGCAGCGATACTTCTTACATAATTGACCCCTGGAGATCTGCCACACAAGGCAGTAAAATACACTTGAATACCTCAGCATAAACTCTTTGAAAGGCCTGTTAAGATGATATTATTAGGTCATTAAAACAGAATACAGAAGAGATATGCTTAAAACTGTGTTTTATTTCTTCCGCTTCCCCATGCAGGTTTCTACTTCAGAGCACTTCAGAACAATAACCCCCTGTGAAATTTCTTACATTAAATTTAAACACTAGAGAACATCCTTTACATAATTATGAAAGGTTTGTAATATTTCAAAATCTGAAGCTGAAAATTGCTTCCTTAAAACAATTTAATTGAATATCTCAGTTCTTAGCACATCCCCTTGCTATGAGGTCCTGTCATAAAATACAATTGCTTCACAGAACAGTTTACTGGCAATGTATTGTTTCTAGTGTTATGGGATGAATAGAGCAATAACAATTCAACAGAAAGCAGGTTTTCTGAAAATTAGTTATTAAACTATGTTGCCACCATCTGTAGAATGATAGCCATTTTCCTATATACTGTAATTTTACATCTCTGCAAGACTATACAGATAAATAAGATAAATTGATACTGTGTGTTTTTCAAGACGTATTTTTAGATCAAAATGTCAAACACAAGATTTAAATATTGGTCATTTGCCAAACGGTTGAAACCACACAGCTGGCAACTTTTTCTTAGGATTAACAGAGGTCTTAGTTGCAAGTATGGAATTTATGGTGTCTGATAATGTGATAAGATAGTAGACTTTCATTTGTGTCAAGCACAAGAGATGAAAAGTGTATATACCTGAATGATTAATGGAGGCAGAGAAAAACATGGGAATAGATAAAGGCAAGAGCCATAACATTGTGAAATAAAATGTGGAGGAAAGTATCTAGTACAATCTGAGGTTCCTATCAGTCACACTGACCCCTTCACAAAGTTCTAAATTATGTCAGCCTGTAAAAATGGATTGCTTCACTTTCTAGATAAGTCAGTGATATGCGAGTTCACTGAACACAATGCCTTTATAATAGCCATCAATCTTCATGGAAAAAAATACTCTATGTTCTCTGGAATGCATTGCATCCATTCTCCTCTGAAACCTCATCTTTGTTCCTAGTAATTACCATCTGTTTCTAATTTCTGACATTCTGTGTCGGTGGCAGAGACTATTCAAGCTTCTGTGCACAATAAGAGCTAAGATAGTTAATATATTTTTATATAGTAAGGCCATATTTCTAAAAGCAATAAATAAAATTTAGCTTGTAAAGCAGAATATAATGTACATCTGCTGATGCCAGTTCAAACAAAAGTAGGAACTGGAGGCCATTTATAGATCTTGCTGTGAGCAGCCCATACATTCTGTTTGCATGTATGTCAAGATTACAAAAAGTCCTTACAGAACCAAATTTTCTTGTAAGAACAAAAGAAAACAAGACCCTATATCAACATTTTTTTCCAATGCAAGCAACCAGTTAATGTAAACAGCTTCCTTGCATAGAGAAGTCAAGTAATATTTCACTCCTGCAAGAAAATGTGGGACTTTCATTGAGAAAATTGCAAGATTTGCACTTTGGTCTTTGAAAATAATTGGGCACTCTCAGAACTTCTATTTTAGCATAGATCTATTTAAAATAAATGGCTAAAGGATCACACTGTAGCAGTTTTGACATAGAAGCTTCTTTCTTCCCTGTCTTTGATTTAAACTCTTGCAAAGCCTGCAAACTTGAAAAGATTTTTCAAAAGGATAGAGTAGCTTGACCAGCAGGTGGCTTCTATCCCAGGGCTCCTTGCCCTGCCTGAAGGTTTACTTGGCTTGTTTGATTTAACCCCAAATGGTAAAGAAAACCTACATAATGTGCCCTTCTAATCCACATGCCTTCAACTTCAAAGTAACGACTTCCCTACTGGCTGACATATTGGGTCAAGCTTTGGGGAAAATATGAAACGCCCCAAAGAGCTGGTTACATCACAGCAGATTCCATGAAAGATTGTAACAGTTAAAGAAAACATTTCAAGAATATGAACACCATGGTTTTGGGGGAGTAGGTGGAAGGATTTCTCCCTTGAAGAAAGCTGCCCGATGCTTCCAAAAAAAAACCACTTCCTCTATCCATTGAGCCAAGAACCTTCGTCACTCTGGCACGTCAGGTACTTTTGGGGCCTGATCCAAAACCCACTGAAACAAATGGAAAACATCCAATGGTCAATTTCCCAGTTGGCTCAGTTGAGCCTGTTTAGTTCAGGTATCGCATGACTTGTACAGTCTCTACTACACACACAGAGAAAAGGAGAAAAAGAAGGAACAAATAAGTGACAGGACAATGTGATAGCCTCCAGTTGAGAAGATTTTACTTGTTCTTACAGGTATATTAATTTTATACAGGTTGAGAATGCCACAGCTGCCCTATTTTGATATGCTGATGGACCCTGGCTCTCCCTGAGCGCACTTCGGCCTCCCATGAAGAAAAGAGCTCCAGGGCCTTCTTCAAGATCCTCTTCTCTGGCAGCACTTTCCAGTATACAGGAGCACTGAAATATTGCTCTTTGGATCAGGGCAATGATGAGTAGGATGGATGATATGCATGGGTAGGGAGATAACAGGTATTTGCCAGCCCACGTATTTCACTTATTTATCCCAGCTTGACAATGAGAATATTTTCTTCACCTGATGCCAAAGTGTTATCTTATGTTGGCTTTTCTTTGAATTGGGATCTGTATACTGTATCTCGAGAAATGCAACTGTAGGTAGAAGAGTTGTTTGTTTTGTCCTTTTAATTACTCACTATAAATATAAAATATATAAATATAAAGAGATTAAATAAAGTGGAAAGGGAAGGGATACCTAAGTTAAAGAACAACATTGGCACAAGAACTATCAAGCATAAACCAGCCAGGAACTTGGTCTGGAAACTATAATAATTCAAATAATAGAAGCAGTGCTATTCTGTAATTACTTCCCTGGGGGTGTAGTATGGACTAAATATCTAACCATTTTTGAGATAAATTTATGAACAGGATCAGATGAAGTGATTTCTGAAGCAGCAGGGCACTTGAATCAATGACACAAGAAGTACTTTCCAACCCTGGATCATAGGATCATATACTAAACTACTGCTGCTCTGCTTGTCTACTTCTCTACTTCTAAGCCAGTGTTGGGCTCCTGAATATTCCAGGTTGCAGGGAAAACATAACATAGGCAAAACACTTCTTAAAGGTGTGGAACCAGTACCCCTTTTAATGCATCACAGAGTGCCTGGGTCCTTTGCAGATTTTCTGGTGTCCAGTAAGTAGTAGTTTGTTTCCTTGCCTACATATAATGATATGATTCCTACATTTGTGATACACTGATGATATAGGATACATACATACATTACGCACCATACTGAACAAAATTTTAGAGCTGATGACAGACGTTCAAATCCTGAGGAACATCTTAAATTTGCCTCTTATTTGTCCTGCCCAGTGGCAGAGTCTTTCCTTCTCTGCACCAAATTGTTATGTTCTTTTGATCCCCTTCCACCCTTAACCATCTTGCCTCTTTCAGTACAAAGTATGGATGAGTGCAAAGATGGGTGATACATAACCAGCATGCACAAACATTTAATATTTAGAATCATAAAAGCACAGAATCATAGAATGATTTAGGTTGGAAGGGACCTTTAGACGTCATCTAGCCCAAATCCCCTGCAGTCAGCAGGGACATCTTCAACTACACCAGGTTGCTCAGAGCGCCATCCAACCTGGCCTTGAATGTTTCCAGGGAAGGGGCCTCCACTACCTCTCTGGACAATCTGTTCCAGCATTTCACCACCCTCAATGTAAAAAATTTCTTCCTCATATCTAGTCTAAATGTACCCTCCCTTAGTTTAAAGTCATTACTCCTTGTTCTGTCACAACAGGCATTGCTAAAAATATTTTCCTCATCTTTCCTGTAGGCCCCTTTCGTGTACTGAAAGGCAGCAATAAGGTGTCCCCGCGGCCTTCTCTTCTCACCCTAACTCTCTCATCCTTTTCTCACAGGAGAGGTGTTCCAGCCCTCTGATCATTTCTGTGGCCCTCCTCTGGACCCACTCCAACAGGTCTGTGTCTTTCCTGTGCTGAGAGTTCCGGAGATGAATTCCGGACTCCAGGTGGGGTCTCACGAGAGAGGAGTAGAGGGGCAGAATTACCGCCCTCAACCCGCTGGCCATGCTTCTCTTGATGCAGCCCAGGATACGGTTGGCTGCCTGGGCTGTAAGCACACATTGTTGGCTCATGTCCCACTTTTCACCCATCACTACCCCCAAGCCCTCCTCCACATGGATGCTCTCAATCCTTTCATCCCCCAGCCTGTATTGATAGTGGGGGTTGTCTTGACCCAGATGCAGGACCTTGCACTTGGCCTTGTTGGACCTCATGATGTTCACACAGGCCCACGTCTCCAGCTTCTCCAGGTCTCTCTGGATGGCATCCCATCCTTCTGGTGTGTTGACTGCACCACTCAGCTTGATGTCATCTGCAAACTTGTTGAGGGTGCACTCGATCTCACAGTCAATGTCATTGATGAAAATGTTAAACAGCACCAGTCCCAGTACAGAACCCTGAGGGACACCACTTGTCACTGATGTCCATTTGGACATTGAGACATTAATTTTTCTTAATTCTCTTTCCTGGGGAAATATAAATGAAATTTCTTTTAAAGCTCTCTATTTTTTTTATTTTTTTTTTAGTTCTTTCTGATGGAAAGACTATCTTTGTGGCAAATTTGAAGTTCTTGTAGAAAGACTGGCAGGTAGAGGTTTCTCCTTTGATTTTTGGTTTATTGATATGAATCAGTATTTTTTTCTATTTGTTCTTCAGCAACAGCTGAACTATTTTTCTGACATTTTCTAAAACTATTCAGCCAAAGAAAGACAACCATCACAGAAAATTTCACATATATGATTTACATTTGCAACATTATAAATCTTTATCAGAATGTGGTGTGTGTCAGGCAATCTGACAGTCCTCCCATACCCTGCATCCCCTAGCTGTTGTCTCAGTTTACTTTCAGTTAATGTTGATCAAAACTTCAAAGGAATTTCCTTCTCTTGGGAAACCCTTTTACTGTTTTTAAAGGTCTTCTCTATAAAACAGAAAGAAAACTTAATCTGAAAAATATTTCCCTGGAAATAATTTTTTCTTTCCCATAGCCAGTTCCTCTTCATGGACAAAGGCGCCTGGAAGCCTTGAGAGCCCTGGCTCTAGGACCACAAGATAGATGCTGGAAGCCCAGGAATTCCCAAGCCTTCCATATGGCAGAATTCTTTGTGAAAAGTGAATCCTGGAAATTCAGAGTTCCTGAACATGATCTGACAAAAGAAATAGTTTTACTGGCAGAAATCCTAGCTGGCCCTATTTTTACTGGCAATTCAAGGCACTGGTCTGAACTGTCCAAAACAGCAGGTGACTGGAGATCATCTCTCCAGTCAAGACCTGCAAAGCTGACTGTTCACGAGATTCAAACTGAAGAGCAGGTCTGTGTGTCTCTCCCTGGGAGAGTAGATGCTTAAACATGGTTGACTGGAAACACTAGGCAAAGGCGGTAGCTGGACACAATCCTCCCTGGAGCTGGGCATCCTCTTCTGTAGACATGAATGTTAACTTTGGCAAGCAGCCTCTCAGTCCTAGGTCACAGACCGAATTTCTCTTGGAGTCTCAAGACATTCAGCCTCAGAACTCCTACTTCCCAGAGGAGTACCTCTAGACTATGCTCAGGATTGCAGGGCAGGGGCAGCCTCCAATGACTGTCTGACACAAAAGGAATAAACAGCTGGGTGAACGAGGTATGAGCTTGTCTTGCACATTGAAAGGAAGGAAAATGGTGGCTGAAACTCCCCATTGCTACTGCCCAGCATGGGTCTCCTGCCAACCCATCATCTGATGCGGTTTCTTCCAGCTGGGGCAGGTCAGAAAACCTCCGAGTGTGTCTCCAAGGCTGACTAATGCCTGATAAAATCTAACAGCTGGGGCTATTCTCACACAAGTAAACTTAAGCTGAGTTGAGTCCCAAAAGCAGACTACAGCACTACAACAGGACAAGATTTGCAAAAGATGCCTTCACTTTTTCATCTGGCTAGGATGTGGGTGCTACATCTGTGAAATGAAATGACTAGATCAAAGGAATAATCAATGCAGGCTTCTCTGTTATCTAAATAATAGGTTGGTGAAGCTAAAAGTCTCTAAACAAACCTGACATATTTTTATACATTTCCACAAGCAGGAATTTTAACATGTGTGCCTAACTGGCTTCATCTTTGGTAACTCGTGAAAAATGGTAGGTAGATGGTTAACAGTGGGTGCCAGAATCAACGTTCTTTCTTTTCCTAGAAGATGAAGATTTAAAGATTTTCCCATCAGAAGGATTTATACAAGGATTTATGGATCCTGAAAAAATTGGCTTAAGCGGTATTAGTCCTCTGTCTTTTGGAAATTTTATTTTTAACTATCTTTATTTAAAAAAAATGTAAAAATAAGGAGCACTGCTTCATGAAGTCCATGAGACCACATTGTAAGCCTGCTCGTTATCTTTTCCTTTTGTTGAACACTTTTTGCAGACTTGTTAGAATACTTAACACTGGAAAAGCTGCTAATTGACACAAACTGCATACCGTGGTAACAGTACTTTGATCAGTAATGTGACCTATTTGCACTAAATCCACACACTCAGAGCTCTAGAGATTGTCATTCAAATTCGGTTCCTTTGTCTGGCAGCTGTTTCTGCTTTCCTTCACCTGAATAATGACCTGGAGATCATGACTCTTGATCCATTCTGGTGTAAATCACATCATAACTATGTCTTGATCTGTTTATTGGTAAAAGCATTAAGTTTTCTTATCACTTCTGAAGAGAAGGGAGATAGACCTTGTAAAAATATTACGAATTGTGGCAATAAGAAAACCTGAGACCACAACTGCACTGCTTTGCCATGCAATGATTAAGTGTGGTCTGAAGTTTGCCACAATTAGTATCAGTAATAAAAGGAAAGGAGCTGAAGATAGAATAAGAAAAAAACCCAATTGACGAATATTCATCCCACTAGGATGTTGTCAAATAATCTGGTCCTGCTGTAATTCACCTGAGGACACTTACAAACCGACTGAAACAATTTCCAAGCTACTAGCAATTTTCTTTGAGGACATACAAGGGAACGGTGAAGTTCTGAGAGTCTGGAAATTGGCAAATATAGACCCTACCTTTAGAAATGGCAAAAAGAAAGAGCTGGGGACTTACAGAGGAATCATCTTAACTTCAGTTCCTGGAAAAGTACTGGAGCAATAATCAACTAAACTATTTGTAAGCATTTGGAAGATAACAGGAAGGTAAGTAAGAGCCAGTATGGATTTGTTGAAAATAAACATCTCCAAACTAAGATTCACTTCTACTTATGACGGAGTAGGAGGCCTTGTGGACAGAAAAAAGTCAATAGAAGCCAGATATCTCTTGACTTGAGTCAGAATTTTGACAGGTTCTCACATAACATTCTCATAAGCGATTTTAAGAAATACAGTCTTACTAAACTGTAGTAAGATTAGTGCAAGACTACAGCGTAGTGCTAAGTAGGGTTTTTATTTGTCTTAGAGCCAGTGTAGGTGTTTGGATAGAGAGTGATATTATTCTCTTATTCTTTTTATGGACAATAGCAACTTGGGATGACCCTCAAGCACACTAGAAGGCAGTAGTACAATCCTCACAAACTGAAAACATGGTCCAAAAAATAGGATGTATGACAATACACAGACCGAGGCATATAGAATAATCTGTGTAAATAATGTGATCAACTGCTTGAGTAACAGTTCTTCAAAAAAAGCTAAGAGGGTTATAACACATCACAAAATCTGCATGAAACAGCAATGTCATGTGGCTGGGGAGAGAGGCAAATATTCTGAGATCTGTAAACAGAAATATCATCTGTAAGGTATCTCTACAATATGAAAAGACCACAGCAGGAGCACAATGTGTTTTTGAGGTGTTTGTTCAAAGGATGTATAGATCATTTGGAAAAAGTACAAAGAAGAAGAATGATCAGAGGTCTAGAAAGTATGATCTATAGAAAAAAATATGCCAAAGGAATTTGGAATGTTTAGACTAGAGAGGGGGTGGCTGGAGGGGGTGATAACACTCTTTAAATATGTAAAAGGTAATAAATAGAACAAACTGTTGTGTCTTTAGTAGGCTGAGATTGTAGGCACTGTAACTCATACCCAAGTGACGAAACCATGTCAGTGAGCAGAGCGAGGACTGGAACAGGCTGTCTGAGGACTTTCTAGACTCTCTGCCACTGGATATTTTGTAGACCAGCATTAGACAATCATCCGCCAAGAATGGTTTGGGTATAGCCAATCTTCTTGTGGAGAAGGATTTGGTGACTCTCTGAGGTTTCTTCCACTGTTTTCTCTCGGCTAGCACAAATATAATATAACAGTAAAACACTGTGTTTTGCCCTTTAAATTCAGTATGTGGACAGTTCTTTTGAAACTGGAGATTTCCACAATATCATGTTGTTAGAGAGACCACATTTCAGGCAAGGAAAATGGGGCAGTTGAAAACATCCAAAAATGTCTCAGTACCTGCTGTGTTACTCTTACAAAGAAAACAAAATGTTCCCAAATTAAGGAGTACCGTACATAGTTTGGTTAGTTCATTTGGACATGACTTTCAACGAGAAGCTATGTGCCACATACTTCGTGGTAGTTTCTTACAAACTTCTGGGGTTTTATTAACCATCAGCAATCATTGGACTGTGTTCTTGAGCTAACACCCTGTAGCAAGGCTTTGTCACCCCAAGATTGTAAACAACCATAAAAGATGAGAAGCAAGATTAATGGGAAACTTCTGGCTCAATTTTTCACCCAATATTTTAGACACATAGTTACCTCAGTACACAACACAATTATTAAAAATTATTACATCTTTTATTGCCTTTGTAAGGTTTTACTGAGTTTATGATGCAACACAACACATCAGTACAACTATAGCATGCAGCCTTCAGAAGGGGGTCAGTGCCCAGGTAGCAGAGGAGGTGCTGGGACCATTGTCTACAAAGCCTCTGATCTGGTGGCACCTGAGCCCTGTGGCAGCGCCGGGAGGCAGCAATTGGAGACTCCCCCATCTGCCCACCTGACCTGCTGCCTAGGAAGGTTCACTGAATGCCGTGGATTGGGAATATTCTGGAGAGGCTGATTAGGCTTGTCCAGCCCTGGGAGTGCTGTACCCTGCTGCACCCTGCTGCTTTTCCACAGGGGCAACAATGATACTGTCAGGGGCAACATGGAGGATATTAAGCATGACTGCATGCATCCAAAAGTGATGGTCAAGGTTGAGGGGGGCCCGGGTGGTGTCTTCTCAACCCTGCGGATGAGGGTGGAGGACTTGAAGAGGACTGAATGGATCCTGCAAATAAATAAATGGTTTCACTGCTTGTTTTGCCAACAAGGATTCAGTTCTTACAGACATAGGACCTCCTTTGAGGACCAAGGACTACTTGGAAGAGATGAGATCAACCTGATTATGTGAGGCAACAGGCTGGCCACCTTGGTGAGGAGAGCTTTAAACTAGGAGTGATGAGGGAAGGAGAGGATGATCAACAATGAAGTGAAGAAGTGGTGGACTATTCAGCAAGAAAAGCATGTGGGGTGATATGAACACGGCAGGGTGCAAGCAATCCAAGTTTCTGGAGTGCACTGACGACAGCTTCCTGACACGGGTGATCAAGGAACAAACATGGGTATATGCTCGGCTGGGCTTGCTTGCAAACAAGGAAGATCTGCTTGGGGATGTGACGGGTGGGAGCAGCCTTGGCAGCAGTGAGCATGGGATGAAAGAGATCAGGATAAGGAAAGGAAGAACTGTCACTTAGGTCCATAATTCTTCATTAATGACCTGGACAAAGGGACAGAGTGCAGCCCCAGCAAGTCTGCAGAAAATATAAAACTGGAAAGAGTAGCTGATACACCAGGTAGACTGTGCTGTCATTCAAAGGAACCTTGACAGGCTGAAGAAATGAATCGGCAGGGATCTTCTGAAGTTCCACAACTGGAAATACTAAGTCCTGCACATGAGTAGGAACAACCTTAGGCACCAGGACTTACTGGGGGTGCCCAGCAGCAAAGTGGCTTTGCAGAAAAAGACCTATAGGTTCCAGTGGACTTCAGCTTCAACATGAGCCGGCAATGCACCCTGACCAACAGTGTCCTGGGCAGCGTTAGGAGGACTGTCACCAGCAGGTCAATCTTTCCTGTTTGCTCAGTGCTGGTGAAACCCATCTGGACTGCGGGGTCCAGTTCTGGGCCACCGAACACAATATGGAGTCCAGTAAAGGGCTACTAAGATGATTAAGGAATTGGAGCATTTCTCCTATGAGGACAGGCTGACAGAGCTGGCACTGTTCAACCTGGAGATGATTAAGAGGAGCTCTTATCAATGTGTATTAACAGCTGAATGGAGGGTATACAGAAGACAGAGTGGGGCTCTTTTCATTGGTAGCCAGTGACATGACAAGAGGTAGTAGGCACAAGCTGAAACACAAGAGGTTCCTCCTCAGCATTAAGAAAAACATTTTTTTGACGGTGACTGAGCACTGGCATGGGATGGTTGTGGGGTCTCCATCATGAAGATATTCAAAACCTGACTGGACAAATTGCCTCTTCTCTGAGCAGCTTGGTTGAACTACTCAGTATCCTGAGGTCTCTTCCAGCCTTCTTAGGAAGGAGAAGGATTCAGTAGCTTCAAGTTCCAAGTTCATTACCAGCAGAATTCTCATTTGCATGTGATCATATTAAGATTTGAAGAAAATAAATTTATACTTAAGTAGATGTTTTATATTGGCCCTTGCTTCCTTTTTGCTCTTAGAAATAAGGCATACACAATCATCATAGTCGTTCAAAGAGGTAATATAAGAGCATAAGTTTAGAGCTTTTTTAAAAGTATGCGTAACATTAGACAGAATCGCTCTGATGAGACAATTCTGATCCCAAAGATTGAGTCAACTTATTTGTGACAAATCTGTTAAAATCTCAAATTCTATGAAGTCTCACTTCACAACAGGATGATATTGAGTTCTAACTGTGTGTGTATGAGAGTACTCCCTTTGGATATCTCCATGGAAATTTGTTATCCTGAAAATTCCTTTCTCTTAGTATATAGGTAAAATACTCCGTAACTTGGCGAGTCCATGGTACTCATATTCAGGAGGAAAAGTAATTTATTTTATTATGACACATGAAATTTTCCTGCTCTTTCTGTTTGAAGAGCTGATATCCTAATCCAGAACACAGTAACCATTTAGACATTTCTTATACCATTTGTATTAAATAAGTTCTCAGCAATGAGTACTAAGTCCAGTTTCTTTAAGAAGAGTCTTTAAAAAGGTTCATAAAGACTGTGTTTTGTTCTGTTGAGAAAAAGTATAATGGAAAAACAGCATAGAAATGTAACAGAAAAATAGAAGATGAAAGCTAGAATTTAAAGACAGAGCAACTCAGGCAAGAGTAGCATGCTATATTGACATGGGAGGGTTACTGACAAATGAAACAAGTTTCTTAGTGGCAGGAAAGAATTGCTATCATGAGCACCTCTAAATCACGACTGAATGGCTTTCTAGGATTGGTTGCAGATATGAAGCAGTGTGTAGGTGATAAATTAGCAATTGAATGTGTTGGAGAGCTTGTATTTTATGCACATTTGACTTTTGGTTCAATCTCAAGAATGAAACAGGTTTTCTCTTGAGGAAGGGCATACAACACTGTGCCAACAAGATCACTCCAACTACAATGGGAATACAAGACCCTCCAGTACTTAAATCTATACATGTGTGGTACAGACTTAAGATCGCTATCTGGCAATAATTCAATTACCAGAAAAGATATTTGCCAGCATTTGGTCAAGGAACCACAAGAGACCACAAGAAATCAAAACTTCTTCACTTTCTCTTTGTGCTTTAGAAGCTCCCAGTATGCAAAATGCTGTGAAGTATTTGGTCCTGGAACAAAGATAAGCTGGATTCGCTGTGTGCAGGGCTCTCTTGACCTTCCTTGCCTCAGTCTTCACCATAAAGTATGGCCCTCAGGCATCCCAGTCCGTGGAGGTAAGAGAGGAATACTGCAAAATGGAAGACCTTCCCTTGCTTGAGGAGGATTGGGTGAGAGATCATTTAAGCAATCTGGACACCCACAGATCCATGGGCCCCAATGGGTTGCACCCACAAGTGCCGAGGGAGCTGACAGATGTCACTGCTGAGCCACTCTCCATCATCTTTGAAAGGTCCTGGAGGACAGGAGAGGTGCCCAAGAACTGGAGGAAAGCTAATGTCACTCCAGCCTTCAAAAAGTGTGAGAAGGAAGACCCGAGGAGCTACAGGCCAGTGAGCCTCACCTCCATCCCGGGAAAGGTGATGGAACCGCTCATTCTGGATGTCATCATTAAGCAAGTGGAGGAAAAGATGATTATCAGGAGTAGTCAGCATGGATTCACCAAGGGGACATCATGCTTCACAAATCTGATAGCCTTCTGTGATGGCACGACCGGCCGGGTAGATGAGGGGAGAGCAGTGGATGTTGTTTACCTCGACTTCAGCAAGGCTTTAGACACTGTCTTCCATGACATTCTCCTAGGGAAGCTCAGGAAGTGTGGGCTAGATGAGTGGACAGTGAGGTGGATTGAGAACTGGCTGAATGGCAGAACTCAGAGGGTTGTGATCAGCAGTGTAGAGTCTAGTTGGAAGC
>Ga0065711_1029412_pt1 | contig 36297 bp, 11 predicted proteins | sample Hoacrofraction12_FD_59098 | JGI IMG/M metagenome (GOLD analysis project Ga0065711, IMG submission 59098) | Hoatzin crop microbial communities from Cojedes, Venezuela - Epithelial fraction 12 v2 (version 2) | ecosystem: Host-associated > Birds > Digestive system > Esophagus > Crop | place...
CCATCCTTGTAGCCCTCCGCTGGACTCTCTCCAGTAGCTCTTCATCTTTCTTGAACTGGGGAGCCCAGAACTGGACACAGTACTCCAGATGAGGCCTCACTAGGGCAGTGTAGAGGGGAAGGAGAACCTCGCTCGACTTACGGGCCACACTCTTCCTAATGCACCCCAGGATGCCATTGGCCTTCTTGGCAGCCAGGGCACACTGCTATTGATCTTCCTCAGTATATTTTTATATTGTAATTTATTTACATGCAAAACAAAAATTTGCATCTTTCTTTTTGCTGCCTAACAGTACATTCTTGACCTCATTTGTCTATTTGTGTATTTCTACATTTGATTTCTTTCTCTTCTATCAGCAGCTGTATATGCAATATCCTTCAATACTTTTCAGATGCCTGTATGCCTCATCTTCATTTCTCTTGAGACTGATTTAAACAGCAGCTACTTTAGTGATTTTAAACCCATTTTCTATCTTTATTCATGAGTTTACTTTCTTCCTGATATTTATTTTTTCTCATTGTAATTGTATAAGCCTCTCCAATTTTTCTTAACACACCAGCTATCTCCTTCTATATGTGTTGTAATATCCTTTCTTCGCACATTGTTCTTATTTGGCTTACTGTCACATCCTTCCACTTGGCAGAAAACAAGAATGCTCAAATAGCCAGGCTGAACAAATCATATTCCTCATTATGCACAGCACCTTATTGATATGCATTTCTTATATACATTGCTCTTGTAATTTATATTGCAAGTTCCTAGGAGGAACAAAAACTCCCTGTGGAATTTCAGTATTTAATCTGAAATAATGCAAATCAGAAGCAGTGCTTCTAATAATACATATTTGATTTACTCTTCAGGCATATGTATATTACTTAGTACTTGAGGGGATGGGAATCCTGAACATAAAACACTTGTATAGGAGCATTGCATTCTTTAAGTAAATAATTTTGTAAATGCCTCCTTGGCCTTGAGAGGACGTAACAATTTTTGTCTTGCTATTTCTGTATCTGCATATGTTTTTATATGTGTCTGAATATCTATTTCTATGCACCTGTACTTCATAAAAAAAACTGAAAACTGGTTACCTACTTACTGTAGTCATTTGTGTCAGAATAGCCGCTACGTTCCCCAGCTACAGAGTCTCACCATTCAGCTCAGCTCTGCTCCTGTTGGCTCGCCAAGTACCTACCTTGAGGCTGGCAGAAAAAATCACCAAGCCTCAGCGAGTGCCAGCACACATACTGCTGTGCCTCCCCTGTGTTCAAATGGATTTGCTCTTGCGTGGGAGATGGAAAAAGGAACTACAGGACATTACTTCTGGCAGTGTATCTCCAACACACAACATGCCCCAGCCAAAGCTTCAGACTTTAATCTCGCTCAGTTCTCATCCCTGTCAACTCATAATGTACGTTTAAATCTTACCATGCATGCATAGAGGTCTGGGTTCATGGGGTAACAGGGGAAAGGCTTGGACTGAATTCCCCTATCTGGGCATTTTGGCATCCCTAGTTGAAGAGGCACTGCACATGGGAACACTGCCTTCAGCTCTTGGGTTTCATGAATCCAGCTCTTTACTAGTGCTAAATGGCCTTGAAAAAATGAAGTGATGGGCTTTGAATATTTCCTTTTCAGAACTTTGGTGACAGAGCTGGAAAAAGTGCATTAGGATAGTGCTGTGCTCAGGAGGAAGCCCATACCCTCCCACTCACATTCCGTTTCTCTTTCCTGAGAGAGGGAGAAAGCAAGCTGCGGGGTTTTGTGGGGTTGTAGATTACCCAGCCTCTCTACAGCATTTAGGCAGTGAAACTCAGAGATGAAGAGAAAGGGAGAGAAGGTCAGTGGGTATTGGCAGCGGAGATAGTCTTGGGCAATGGGATTACCCAAATAAAGTCTATTCTTGTTCACCTTATGTCTAGCTAAGAGTTTGTGCCTTTGTGCATGCCTGGCTGTGGACAGCACAGTTCCTTTACAAACAACAACAAAAGAAGTGTACATCTGGCTGTTCTGGCGTCTGTTGCAAGGCTGGAAAGGCTTGTCAGACCCAAGTAAGCAGAAGCCATGTGTGGTAGCTACTGAAATGTTATTAGGACATGCAAGCACAGGGCACTAATTATACTGGCATCCTGAGACTGACCAGTGGCATCTCCAGCTCTGATGAGGTTGGCTGCTAGACAGATGTGTGTGTAGCAGGAGGCTAAATCAGTGGAACTCCATTATATTATATGCTTGGTCTATAGTGTCTTGTCAGTGTGTCTTCTGGCACATATGATGGTTATCTGGTGTGGCTTTTGTCTGGGTTGTTCTTAGATGTGTGATCGTAAGGCTTCCCTGTGACATTCCCAGTCCTGCTCCTTCTCAAATTTGCACTTGCTCCCAAGGTAAGTAACCTTGAAGGCTGTAGGGACTTTGTAACAGGACAGTATCTGTGGGCCAGTCTGTTGCAACAGAATATGAGGGGGACTCCAAACAACTGAATCAGAAACCAAAATTCTTATTGGAAAGTCCAGTAGAATTGAGAGCTTATATTGGGAAGCTAAAGTAAGGGACTGTGGGGTCTTAAATTGAAAGTGAAAATTAAATATATTCAATTTTTTAAATCAGTGGGAACAAGTATTTTGGACCAAACTCTGTTTTTAATTTAAAACACGCTGCAGCCAGTATAAGATGCAAAAGCTACATGTCATGAAAGAGCTCAGAAAGGGTAATGTAGAAGACGAACTGTCCTTAACGGTATGTGTACACTGGCCATAGATCCTGTTCATTTAAAACCTCTAAGACAAACAGAGCCAGAAACTCCAAGGGAAATTCAACCATTTCGTTAACAGGTGACAGGAAAGATTAGAAAAGGCCACTGAATGTGTACTACTAGCACTGAAAGATAATCTCAGTTACTGTTTGTGTTTAGATCTATGAGAATTAAACAAATTGATAAAAGAAAATTTTCCATGAAGTGTGCTATGGGTTTGCGTGGCAAGGTTCTAGTAGCTGGGGGCGTATAGGGTGGCTTCTGTGAGAAGCTGCGAGAAGCTTCCCCCATATCTGATAAAGCCAGTGCCAGCCAGCTAGAAGACAGACCCGCTGCTGGCCAAGGCCAAGCCAATCAGCAACGGTGGTAGCGCCTCTGTGATAACATATTTAAGAAGGGGAAGAAAAAAAACTGCAGTGAGATGGCAGTGAGGAGAGAGGAGTGAGGCTAAGTCAAAAATAGAGTGATGGAAAGCAAAACTGATCTGGATTGTTGCTCAATGATCTGAAAGGTCTTTCCCAACTGAAACTATTCTATGATTCTATGATACAGTCATAGTATGACAAAAGTTCTAGGGTATTAAAGTTTCGGAAGCCTGGAGCTGCAGCCCGTATGCACAATGGCATTTTGTGGACGCAGAGAGGCAGTGACTAGGGAAACTGTGCTTTGTTCCTCTCATACAAACTTGGCAACTTACTTCTATGGGAAGCTTGAAGCCATTACAATGTTTTTCGGAAAAAAAAAAAAAAGCAGGGAAGGAAAGGAGACAGAAACTGCTTTTCCCAGAAAGCAAGCAGGAAGCAGGATTGTACACAGAGCTGCTAAAGCATTGCAGAGTGGTGGAAAATGAGTCAAAGTCTCAAGTTCTCTTAGAAGACCAACAAGAATATGTAGAGTACTACTACAACAGTTTAATGTTTTTCTTATGACCCTTGCGAAAGAAAATTTAGGGTGAGATCAGTTTCTGGTTCTAAAAAAAAAAAAACCATGAGGAATTTATGTACTGGCCCTTTGAGAGTAAAATAACAAAGAACAAACTGTACAGCCGGAGATTGCTCAATGGAAACAGTAATTTCAAAGCAGAAAGAATGTTAGTATCAGAAGAAAGCAAATCTGGATCCTCCTTTTTTTACACTGTGGATAGCGAAATTTCACAGGAAAGAATAACTCTGATAATGGAGAGGCGACAAGGACAAGTTTCATCAATTATCTGCTGGCTTTTAGTTGCCAGCTGCCAGCTGAGCCTGATTTGACCCTGTAAGTGCTTCTTTTCTTCTCTGGTCCAACACAAAGAGAAAGTTTAAATACACCTATATGACTCCAGTTCGGGATGGAGCAGGTGAGCTGTGTCCACACAACATTGAAAATGGGAGAAATTGTTTAAGAACCCATTTCTTGCTACTTCCCAGTGATTAGTCCCTCCTTGTCTGCTAAGCAGTGTATTTGACTTCTGTCTAATGAATGTAAGACATGCAAACAACTAACAGTGAAGATGCCTGCCAGCATGGGCCAAATATGTGATATAAGCATATAATTTTGCACACAGCTATAGCTGCCAAGCCACTACACTTGGTTGCAAATAGATGCCTTGCTTCCCAGCAGCTAGAACAACTGCAGTCACATCAGTAATCTCCCCAGCACCAGTGTACAGCAAAGCTTCATTGGCTATCTCAACCAAGCTACACTGGTGTAACATTATTGGCAGTGATCAGACAGCGGTGGAAATGTGAAACTGGTTGGATTCAAACAATTCTGCAATAATTATACAGTTGGTTCTCATTCAAAAATGCTGGGAGATGAAAAATTCCCGTGATCCATGCAACAATTTTAACTCCATATCCAACATGTAAGTTGAATCCTCACCTTGTTGAGACTAGAGTCACTAAGGAGCAGCAGAAACTAATGGAGTTATACCGTGATGTAGTAAAAGAAATTGTATCAGGACTTCTATCTACCTACAAAATTGGGTTTTCTTTTAACTTTAGACTTTCAAAAGCTCCTTGAGATGAAGGTGAAAGAATATATCAGGTTGTTATTACTCCCTAGCATTCAGCTGTACTCAGCATTAACTTGCTGTCTAGTCTGTCTCTGCTCAGGACAGCTCAGAGCCAAGGAACAGCACAATGCAGCAAGCTGGTATTCAAAGACACTAAACAGACACAGGGCCAGATTATGCAGGCTACTACTAGTGTCATCTTTGTGCTCATCATAAGCCTGATGAGGCTTTTAAAACTCCTTTCTTTCCCATAAGCCAAACATTTACTTTGTGGAGAATATATGCTTAGGTTATCTAGGGGATGCTGTGTTAATGCTAATATGTGTAGAAGAGCAGAGACACAATCAGACTATCTTGAGAAAATGTCTATCCCCATCCTGAAGAACTACATCAGTTCTTGAAATGGAAAAGAGAAAAACTGAGATGATAAAACCAGTAAGACCTCAGAATATGGAAGTGCGTGTAATCTTCAAAAGCCAAGAGAATCCAGGCCAGTGTTACTTGTGACATCATGAAAAATAGCAGCCAGGCATACAAAAATAGGAGAAAGGGAGAAAAAGCTTTATTGGGCAATGTCAGAATGAGTAAATGTCAAAAAACCACCCAGTCTTCATAAAAAAACAGTGATAAAAATACTGCCTTATGAAGGTTGAGAATAGCAGAATAACCTTACAGGAATAAGTGTCCCACTTTTCTGAATGTGACCTGTAGGATGAATTACTAAAATCTTAGCAGAGGAAGCCGAAGATTAGAAAGACAGCATGTAGCTATAAGTGAGTATGTACTGGACTAAGGATCTTAAAATATACAACTGAGGAAAGTCACAGAATAAGTCATAATCCATTTAATAAGCTTTAGATGTGAAAGGACAGAAGCAACAGGTAGAACACCTATAATGTGATGATATATTTAAAGATAGATGACATCTACAGTAAATTATGAGAAAGTAAGTATCTTCCAGCATTTTTGTTCCCTTACAAAACAGAATTCAAAGATAGTTTGGCCCACTTAAAAAGAGGCCCAATAAACATTGTAGCAGCATATGAAAGGGAGCAAATAGAAAAAAAGCAAGCCTGGTAGTGGGTTAAAACCAGTTGAATGTCCTTTCATGAATTCATAGTTAGAGTCATTCAATAGTTGTATTTCCAGACCTTTCACAGATGTGCACATTTCTTCTACTCCTATATTTTCCTCTAGAGTGAGCCAACCTAGTTGGCTAATACTCAGCCCCGTTCCCTCCTTCAGCCAGATCTTCCAAGGCCTGTGGAATTTGTAGCTGAGAGAGCCTAATCCACTTCCGCAGCTTTTGTAGGGAAGGTGCTGACTTCACTGTCTCAGAGGTATCTATGTTCCTATCAGAAAACCAAAATTGTTTCCTGGAGGCTGGCAGGAGTTTGAAAAGACTCACCAAATTCCTAATAATTGTGTCAAGGAAGCAGAGCCTTGCACTTTTAACCCGAAGAAGATCACAGAGATAATCAACTGATGACTAAATCCAGAATTAAGGAATTTGAGCTACTGTTACGTTATGTCTTCTCAGCAGGAATTCTAGGGGAAGGAAGATAAAACACATCCTCTGAGAGGAGAGAAAATTACAACGTGTAATGATCTACCGTGTCCTGCCCAGTCCTAGGAAGCATTACATTAGATTTTGAAGTACTGCATGTGTACTTAATCAAGCCACTGAAATGTGACATTTGATAGAAAGCATGCTTGAGAAGAAGAGCTTCCTGACAGAAACATTAAAACAGTCTGGAGTAAGTACTGAACGTGTGCACGTTACTGGTTACATATGTTTAGCTAAATAAATTTAAAACACATAGAGCACCCACACAATTTTTTTCCAAGATGCTGGGGCACCATATGATTATTCATTTATTCATCTTTAAATGGAACTAAATTCCCAGAAAGCAAATGTGTGAGATCTTGTAGAGACAGCCGTAGTGTTCCTTCTGCTTCCTCCCTTCATTTATTCCAGCATACACTCTCACACTGGACCCTTTTCTAAAAAGCTGTAGTAACCACTTTGCTGAGTGATGAAGGGAATCACTACAAGTTTCAACACTGCACTGATTATAGCCAAGGATAAGGCCCTGTGTGACAGCCCCAAGGACCAAGCAGAACCTAAAACCTCTGGTAGCTATATGATAAAAAACAACTGTGAAAAACAATAACAGCAGAGTTTGAAGGTTCAGTTATACAAGTATTTCCTTGAATTGAAGTCTACCAAAATAATGTACATCTTGTCATCTGTGTCTCATAATCTTATCAGAGGAAACCGAACTTTCCAGAACCTATTCCTAGAAATTTGATTGCAAATATAACAAAATGAGTGTTCTTTCCTGACATGTTCAGATTTTAAGCAGAATTGCAAAGGCATACAAACAATGTATCAGTTAAACATACTAACCATTTCCAACTTGAGAAGGACAAAGATGTGTAACAGATATTTAAGGTGAACTTTTTTACCAATCCCTACTGAAAGAAACAAAAGTAAATATGTCTTCTAAATTGCTTTTTTAGAAAAAGCAACTCTCCAGATCTAAGATGCCAACAGACCACAGCTGAGAAACTGTTATTTCTGAAAAAAAACAATATACAGGAAGCATCTGCAGGTCTTAGGTGATGAAATCCAGTCAGCTATTAGAAGCACAACTACTAGAGGCTTGTTTCTAGTAGAAGAAAGATTTTAAGGTTAATATAAGGTTTCATATGAAGGTCCAGTAAAGATTTTTAAATGGTGCTAATGTGTGAAGACAGTCAAGTGCTGCTAAGATTTTCAGATACCGTCACTTTGTATAAACCGGGTTTTGTAAACAACATGACCACAAAGGCCTCATAAAGACAAAATTGCCCAGTTCTGACCTTTAAAGAAACGGAGGTGTTAACTGACTCAGTGTCATTTTTAACCACCAGGGATCTCAATTTGTAACTCTTCATATCATAGGGAGTAGTAAACCAGAACTGGTAGATCCAAGGTTAGCAAAATATGGTTAGTCTAGTAACATGTGAAGAGGAAATCACATGTAGAGGGAAATGATAGAGGAGAAGTCTCACATATATTTAGAGATGAGTAATATTATTTCTGTTTTAATGTTATAAAACTATGGGACACCTATAGCTTAATACAATGAAAGATCACCTTCCAAATCCATCATAATAAAACCTTGATGTGACAGAGCTAGAGAATTGTGACAGTAATGTTATTTTTAATGCTGTGTAGCTGAATCTGATAGCATCATATAGAAGCAACGGAGAAGGACATACCAAAACACTACCTTCTTGACAAGCTGCAAAGTAGAGCAGGGATCTCAGAACCTGAGACGCATCCAACCCATTTCAAGCCCACAAATCACAAAGGATGCAAATAAACCATAACAACACTGGATTATAAAAACAATGGTCTACAGCTATATCAAAAAAATGTCACCTCGAAGCAGTGGAAAACAAGTAATTTTCCATCGCATTAGGTACTGAGGGAAAGATGAATCCAAAGAAAAGCATTCTTGTGCTTTTAATATCATAATGATGTATTTTCAACTTACAGAAAAAAAGTCCAAAATCTTTTATGTTTCAGGTCATTTGATGCTCCTTTTTTGTCTTTGATAGTCTTTTCAGTAAGAGTTTATGAAAAAAGTCTTCCCTGTTCAGTATGCTTACCTAGGTATGTGTGCCTGGGGATTTCATGCAATATGTGGTGTGTGTATAGATACGCAGTAACCAATACGTATGAAGATAGCTAACAAGTGGAATATCAAAGTATAACAGCATTTGCTGAATTTATCAAGCTGTAATCAGAGCAAAGCTCTTGTGATTACACACTTCAGAGGGCTTCTTGTCTGCATCTCCTAACAGTTTCACCAGATCACATGTGAATCAGTATTAGAATTAAGAACCAAGCTTCACTTAAACATCTGGTTTTTGTTCAGGCTCTCATTTCTGACACTTCTTTCCTAAAGGCCAAGCTCATTTTCTCTCTGAATCTTCCCCAGTCAACAAGGTCACATTCTGAGAAGCCTCAAATGAAAAATCTGGAAAACTCTCCAGGTAAGGAAATTGAATAAAAATTAGTAAATAAATCAACCAACCCATCCAGACTTCACGTGAAGAAACCCTTCTTCAAGGCCACTGTTGAAGAAGACAGATTGCTTGAACCGTCTCACACTTTTTAATCCCACTGGTAACAGCTTCCAGCAAATCCTTTTGCCCAGCTAGCACATCCCAAACATTTAGTAAACTTGAGCTGATCTCTCTGCTTATTGCTAAAATTGCCTGTTGCTTCCTAGGGTAAGATTTTGTTTACAGTAATTTGCAACTTGGAAAAATACCTGTGTGGACGGAAATTCTCTTTGCCTGCTGCTTACCTCAGGCTCTCTTTTTTTCTTTTTAAATCTCATCCAGAACAGTTTTGCAATTTCTACTATAATGGCTGCAGAAAAAGATAGTTTTGCCTTTGCAAAAATTCTCTGATGACCTACTTCTGAAAAGTTCTTGCAAACTCCACCTTGAAATTTTTGAGAGGGTACAACATTTTTGTTAGGCAATTGCCTGAAAATTTGCCTGTAGTCAATGCTGCTGAAGCCACTCAGGTGGGCAGGGGCCAGGGGAGGGCTCTTGTCCAACTCCCTGCTCAAAACAGGGTCAGCTCTGAGGTCAGACCAGGCTGAACTGAGACACAAGACTAACACAATAAGTTCAGGCTAATGTAGGTGTCCAATTGGGACATCTAGCATCCAATCTTTCAGACTACCTAGAGTTCTTTTTTTTTTCCAATCTGTTCTGAGTATATTTTCCATTGATTTTTATTACAATTGAATTGTAACTGAATTGAATGTGACTTTTGCAAATCACATTCCAAGGTTTCAAAGCCTGGCCGCCTGCTAAAATCTTACTCTAAATGACTCAGTCAGCATCACACAGAAATGTGATGGAAGTGTGATGTTGTGGCAGAGACAGGGATTTTTAAAAAAACTTTATCATGAATGGTGGCAGTGAACTGTCTTAAGCAACTGACACTCCCCCCTTGTCCTGTTGTCCTCTGCTTTGTTTACTACATCCATGAGATTTCAGTATTCCCTGAGGCAGTTGTTCCAAACAGCAGTTGCCTTCTGACACAGCCTTGCCCATACCCAGAGGAGGTCTGCAGTAGGCACTGAACAAGGCAGTGCCTTATGGAGAACAAACCTCGTGGTTAAGTAATTAAACAGTGCTTCATTGCATTCTCAGCTTCCAAGTGGTTTACTTCATAACTCTAGGAATAAACTTTTGAAGGAATTCTCTGTGTGTGCATCGGTGTGTGTGTGCACGTGCACATCATGGATGTCCTCTTCTTCCAGTTATTTCCATTCTTTTTAAGAAAGAATTTCCCAGCAACCCCTTGTAATAGAATTTAACAAGCTGTATGTTATCTTCTCTTGTGAAACTATATCAGGCAAGAAATAGATTAAGGATTTGAACACAGCTTTGATGATTCATGCATTTTTCTGTTCCTGCACAGTTACATTCCAGATCTTTTCTGTGCTTTCATTATTTTCACACCAGTAAGCAGGGATCCTCATAACAGTAAACCAGGCCAAGTATATGCAGGCCAGCATAAATAACTATATGACATTGACTATGTAGATTTTGTCCCATATTCCATGGGGAATCCATTTGATCTGTAAATATAATCATTTTGTGAACAACATGAGTTTTGACAGTTCAGAAAATTAAAATGGAAAGCCCATGTACTATGAATATGTCTACCGGGATAAAATAACAATCTCTCTTCTTTGCTCAAGTTTTTGCATGAATGAAATGCCTCCACAGCTGCTGACAGATACTGATATGCTTGGGGAAAGATGTAGGCAGTAGTTAATCCCTACCTCGATGGATAGCATGTGCCCACTGGTTAGCAAGCAGCAGGTGTTGTGTTGGGTTTGGTTTTGCTTTGTTTTTGTTATTCACTGGGCAGACAGATTGCTCCATGCTAGCACTATTAAGTAAGTATTCTTATACATAAGTGCACTAATTTGGTCTTATGTAACATTGTCATATGTTGCCTGCTAACAATTCTTTCCAGCCTTGAATATGCTGCCTGCCTACAGTCCTGTGTTCCCTATAGGAAGATAGGTCCTACCTAAATGCGGGTTCTCGCAGTGTATATTCGTGCCCTCTCGCTTCACATCACTGAAAAAAAATCCCTTATCTGCCATTATGAGGCGAGTGTTCTTCTTGTTGTCACAGGGCATCTACTAGTCTCAGCTCTAGCAATCTTTTTTCTTTCTTTGCTCATACCATGAGACGCCTGCAAAACTCTCAACACTACAGTGTGGAAGAAAAATTCAGTGCTAACTGCCACGGATGACAAGAAAGAGTAAACTTGGAAAATATAAGTAAAATGAAATGGGAAAACAGTGAAATGCAAAAGTAAAATTCAAGTCTTAAGCTCAAAAGACTTAGTTTCATGTTCTGAGTTAGACATCAAAATTCCCAAGGAAGCATGATTTTTTATTTTCCTGAAACTTTACTGTTTATGAAAATGTTGGTTCTAATTACCCATGTGAGAAATACAGAAGAAAGAAAGAAAGTATTGCTTAGGGTATAGCAATTAGGAAAAGAATAGTGTTGGGTTTTATTTGCTTTTTTCTTTTGACTTCCTTTTCATCACTGAATTTTGATTCTCATTAAAAAATCGAATAACCATTTTTTTCAAAGTGCAGTAAGGGAGAATAAAGAAACACCATTTCAATCCTTTATATAGGTTACAGGTTTTTTATCAACTTAGAGGTGATGATGCAACAGAGGCTTATCTAATTCAGATCAAATCTGACTACCATGGATGGGAACGAACAGATTCTTCTTTTTAATAGGACGCGTGCATTGGAACGGTCAGTGAGATCAGGAAGTTTGCTTTCAGATTTTTCTATACGATGTCTGCTGATGCCTTACCACTATTTTCTGCTGTTTTGTTTGTCCTTAATGAGTAATTTTTTTTAATGAATGATTAAAATGTTTGCTTTAGTAAATGACTGTAAAACAGATATTATGCTTCAGCTGGTAAATTTGCATGATAATTTTGCAAACTCATACAAAATAAATATAAGTAGCAATGTCCAGAAATATTTTTCCATTTCTCTGTATTGACTGCTACAGGCTGTTTGCATGACTTTGTTGCTATGTACTTCCACCTCCTCAGCACAAATTTAAAGCTGCTGGTCTTGACTCATAGTAATATTGTGAAAAGAAAATCAAATTCCAGCTGCTTTCATCAATACAGAGATATTTAACGAAGGGGTCCAACAGGAAATTACATCTGATAAATAAACACCTTTGACATCCTGCTTATGTCTATGATAAAAAAACTTATTCTCAGGTGAGATGCATAAGTGAAATCATTAAAAAATCACAGAATTTATTGCTTTTTTCTGTTTGTTATGAACCAAAGTTAAGAAAATCCAAACACTTTCTGCATGCTAAATGGTGACTATGTCAGCTTCAATGTATGGTAGTCAGCTTCAGAATTTCTTGAACTTTTTCCTAAGTAAAAATATTGACAATATCTGACAGTACATTTAATACCTAACATAATATACCTCTTTTTTTTGTTTTAGGAAACATTGGAAGTGGATAAAAGTCAGGGAAGGAAATGATTATCAGGCTGAAATGCTTACATACCACTCAGAAGAGAGCTTATGACTTTTTTTCTCACACTGACCTTTTCTTTTGCTTATGGTAACGGCCACAAACCCACTCTTGCAAACAAGAGTAACAAAATTCAGTAATTTGAATAGCCTATTGTCCAGCAAATAGGGTTTCTCCTATGTTTATCGTTCAGTTTGTAGGGATGGATTTTCAAAATAACACAAGGAAGGTAAAGAGAAATTAAGCTGTACTACTTCCATTAAAATCAGCAGGACTCAAAGAGCTAAGAACTTCGGCACTGCTTTGAAAACTTCAGGCTGAGAATCAATTGACTGGGCAGTACTGCTATCTGGCAAAGGATCTGGATTTCAAGGTCATTGAGACAGCATGAGTTCTTGCAACACCAAATTACAATGGGTAAAATCAGAGATCATCCTGTGCAATAGACATCCCACAAAATTAACTTTCAGGCCAATCCCTGGTATATGAACCCTCCTCTATGAACGGCCCCTGCCACTCAGCAATCAAATGGCAAAACCATGTAGCACTGTTATAGTCTGTGCAGTGGTCTTTGTGAGCCAGAATCATTTTATCAAATGGGAGAAGTGTACAGAATTCTCTGGCTGATGAAAATGATTTCTGGATAATACCAGCACAGAGAGATATTTATGACTAGTTATTCTTTTATTTATCTGGGGAAAGAGTAGATTGAAAATGAAGTCCCAGGAACCATTGCAGAGTGACTTCCAAGGAGGACTTACCCTTGTGAACTTTTGTTACGTGAAAAAATGGAAATTACTTCTTGTGCATGAGAGAGAGAAGCCTGCAGCATCTGCTTCTGGTCGAATTTGGACATGTTGAAAACTGAGATGGTCCTACAGTTGTAAGGAGATTGCTTCTCCCTTGGAATATTCTCATTGTATATGCTGGCAAATGCTATAATTAAAGAAGAATATACAATAGTGACCAACAATGAAGCTGTAGAGCACCTACAAAATACTCCTTGTGCAAGCTTTGAAAGTGCTATGTACCAAAAAATAAATCATGCATCTGGGTGGAGTTCTGCAATATAAGGAGAGTAATTATGCCTGGTCTGCCTGCCCCGCAAAGAACTTAGTCCTTCTATTATCTGTTTTAACACATTAATCATAGAAATGGTGGAATCTGTGAAATACGTGGCTTAAGTAGGTATTTTCTAGACTTTTCTCACAGAGAGAAAACTAGATATCTCTCTTTGACAGATGTTTTTCCCTAATTTATACAAGTTATGAATTTTTAAAATTGACTAGCAACAATCCATATTTGAGAAAGTCTTAGCTGGACAATAGCATCTAATCAGGAGCAAATGCTGAAGAGTATGAAGATGTGGAACTGGATTCAAAGTCCACTTGAGTTTTTCTACTGATTTTAGAGAGATGTGGATCAGCCTGAAAAACCAGAAGCAACCTAGGGCTAATAAATAGAAAGTGACATTCAGATTACACAGCTGCTGGTAAAGTGCATGGAATGAAGTAAAAGAAATCAGCACCAAGGAAAGTTGTAAAGGAAGGTAAAAAAATCATAAGCTACCTATAACTATATTTTTAAAAGTAGATATATTTATATCACGTTCCCACTTCTAACAACTGTTGAATGCAAAGATGAAAGCTGAATTTTAAAACCAAAAAGAGACCCCTGCTGAATTATGGTATGCCATAGCTGCAACTGGTATCCTACCCTACACCAACAAATTTCAGAGTTGGAAAATATTAGCTTATGTGTATATTTCTAAGGAATTCTTTTGCTGAATTTGCTCCAAGTATAGTTATTATTGCTACAGGAAACTTTAAACACATTTCCAATTATGAATAGTAAGAGATCTTTGCATTTAATCAAGGACTTTCGAAGATGGGTACTTGTTACTTCAGATATGGGTCTAATCCTGCAAGAAACCTCCACGTAGACAGACCTTTATGGCCCTGCAGAGACTAGCTGATATTAGTGGTTTCTCTACAGACCTATTCAATAGATCACTATTACATTACAAGTTCAGGTATGTGCTCAGCAGAATGTTTAAGAGCACACTTGAATCCATACTGAGTCATCAGAACACTCAGCTTTAGGCATGTGCTCATTTCCGTCCAGAATCAATATGGCTTAAACACTTTACTGACTATGGGTAGATATTTCAGCTGGGACATTGTGTATATACCAGCACACCTCATTTCTCTTCTGTAGCTAGGAATATGGAACATTTATTGTGACTCATACTACTATTAAATTGTTGGATTCGGTTAAAAAAATGGTCAGCTTATATTTGACCTTCAATGGTCAGCTTACATTTTTACCTTCCAAAAAGTTTGTTGGAACCATAGGTCTACTACAGCATTTCTGTGATGTTCTCCACAGGTCTTCAGTAGGACAGAGTTTGCTACTGCATTGCAGTAGCATTTGGACAAATTTGCTAGAAACAAATGAAAAGATGACCCATCTATTTTCACTGTCCACTTTAAAAGAAACACCAGCTTTCACATTCATTCAGACAAATGTACATGGAAATAATAATAAAAAACTGAATAAATTTAAAACAGTATATTTTAAGCTGATTCAATAGTGACTTACTCTGGTTTTAAACTAGGTAAGTGTACCGCGAACAACAGAATACCCGGGGTTGAAAATAGAGTACAATTAGGACTGTTAATTTGAAAGTATTTCCAATGACTAGCTAAATACTGGATTAAAAAAAGGTGAAATCTCCCATTCTAATTTTTAATGTGAGCACTTTTGATTACGTTGCTAGAAAAAAGTTAGCCACAGATCATCCTGAGAATATGATATGTGCCTCCAAATCTAGAGGTTGAAAGAAAACATCATTATTGCTACTGGTAAGGGAAGTAGAAGATACATAAAATACCACAAAATTTATTTTGTGGTTTATATATTTTTAATACAATTGGTTTTCAGCCAGAGGATAAGGATGCTGCATCAGTTTGCGAAATACAAAAACCTTTGGAAAGACAGATCAAAAAATACAAAAACTTTTGAAAACAAATAATCCACAAACCACTAAAAATGAAGGAGTGTTTGAGTTTAATATGATTCTGTTATAAACTAAATAAAACTGCAGTGTGAAGTAAAACAACTGTCCTTTGTTCAGAATAAATGTCAAAAGCAGTTATATTCCTTTATGTAATCAGACAGCTGAAGTCTCTAGAAAAATCAGTTGCATCAGTCACAGTGCAAACCAAAGGCGAGCTTCATCTCTTTTCACGCAAAAAACTTTCCAGTTGCCAGACTCTTAAAATCTGGGTTAGCATTTCAATGTCTCTTTTTAGTTCTGTAACACTTCATTTTGATCGTGTTTTGATGTTATGTCACTTGCAGCAGTTGTTCCAGTAGTAAATAATACACAGAACTACAAGTTGCCTGATACTGCTACAAGACCCTAACACAGTATTTTGAACAGCTGAAATAACTGGAAAAATAATAATTTAAAAACAGCTAAGGCCCATAACTAGTTAAAGCAGATTGAAGGTTTTCATATTCTCGTGTCTTCCGCTTGTGGTGTAACAAACTGGTGTGACAGTTGCACCTGAGCGAGGCACAAGGGGTCTGCACAGTAAGCACTCGCCAGCAGCCAGGAGGAAACCCCACCAGCATCCCATCATACCTCACTGTGTGGGTATCTGCCATTGCCATTTCCCCTTCCGCAGAACAGATGGGTAACTTCCTGTGAAGCGTGTACAAAATATTGTTGCGGTGTTGACAAAAACTTTTTTGTTTTTAGGTTAGTAGACTGCATTTATGTGTTAGGACAGCACGTTTCAGTGTCTGCAAAACAAGGAACAGTATGCAGACTGCAAAGGGGACAGTCCCTACGATTATCTTCTTACCCTTGCGAGCTTGAAAACAGTTAATTATTGGCTTTTCAGTCTGCAGGTACAGCTGAAAAGTTGTTAAGAGAGCAGATTTTTCTAGTCAATACTATACTCTCAGCAGAGGGGAAAACCTTAGTTTACCTTCAATAATGTCAACAGCAAAAGTGATGCTGTTGAAAGTTCAGTCTCTGTTCTCCAAAGCAGTATCTAGGCGCTTATGAGCACCACTGAGGGCAGCAGGAATACTCTGGTGTCTACAGCAGCCTTACCAGAATTGTAGAAAAGTTAACAGGGATAAAATCAGTCTCGGTGGCTGAAAAATTAGATAATAACATTTGATTTAACCCTCAAAAACACAGAAAAATCCTCCTATCCACAGATTATTTTTAACATAAAACTAGAAACACTGAAAAGCTTTAAAAAAAAACCCCAAAACACTACTTGATTTATTTTGAGCTTTCTGTGAATACATCATTATAGAACACTTAGTGCTATAGACACAGAAGAAATGTGATTTTAAAAAACTAACACTAATTATATTTGTCTTAACTATGTGACTTAACTCCACAGAAGACCTTTCTTTTTATTTTTCATAAGTTTTTTTATAGCACATAGGAAGAAACAAAACAATCAATAGAAGATCATGATTACATAGAGGGTTCAAAGGACACTCTATGGGCTCTGTACAGGCTTATTCTACTCTGATGGAACAGCAGAGAAATGGTAGATCAAAGCATAAATCTGGGACACTTAATGCTCCACCTGAACTCCAAGATCCCAGAGGGTCTTCAAGCTCCAAGGCTCAGGTGAATGTTCTGCTTGTGTCCGGCTCTGTAGTGGGGAGAAGGCCTAGGACAGACCGTGACAACTATCCTTAGTTCTTTGTCCTTCTGCTCTGCCTTTTGGAAAAGCAAAATCACACATACTAACATTTGTTGCTCATATTCTGATGTCTCCAAGATAAACAGAATTGAATCGCCACAAATACAAGACCAGATACAGGAATTTTGTGTGTATGCATACATCTACCTCAAAAATTTCTGTACTGGAGCACATGGGTTTATTGGCAATGCCATAGTCAGACACTTTCTCACATTATTCGCATCTCATCTATTTGTACTTCCATCCAGAACTCCGCGAAAAAATCTCACATGCCAAAACAGAAGTGAAACAGCGGGAAAAGCAGTTCCCTACCACAGGTGGCTTCCACCCAGCTCCCTCACAGCGTCCTAGAGCATGCAAGGTGCTTAGACTGGCTGTCAGGGAAAAACGTGTGACCCAGAGATACATGCTCAAATGCTGAGAGCTGCTTGGAGTCTACAAGCACTTATACCTCCTAGGAGGAGCTATGATTCACAGCATTTCTTGGGAATTTTTATGGAATTTTCATCTTCTGTGTGTTTGACTGGGAAAATATCAACAGTTTTGCTGCTTCCACTCTCAAACTTGTGGTAAACAAATGAATTTAGGCGGAAAAAATTATTCTTCTTCATTGACCTGAACATGTTGTTCCACAACATTAATAGGTTGCTCCACTCTGAATATGACTGTAAAAGAGACACCTCATGGCACCAAAAATGTGTTGAGCACAGAATGACTGGTCTTCTGTATGTCTGTTATTTCAACTTTATTTTATTTCGGGGGCTAGAAGGGGAGGCTTCATTTCTGTTCAGAGTTTAGTGCAAATGCAGCAGCCCACCAAAACTGTAAATGTAGGTTGCTTGGCAACTGCTTTTAAAGAACGTTATTTGCTCTCAAAGAGACAAGCTGTTATTTCTTGGCTTTAAAAAAAAAAAAAAGCACATAAGAGAAGAAAAAAATGGGACTAAGAAAAATAAAAGGATAAAGGTAATTACTTCACCAGCTAATAGTGTAAATAGCTACATTATATGCACACAGTGGTGATGTGCAAGGTCTTCCTTGTTACTACCATATGATTTCCAACAGAGAACCTGCAGCAAAGAAGTTGTTTTCTACAGGAAGTGCAGTCAAGTGGAACTGACATCTCATACGAACTCAGAAAAATAAATTACATGCAAGACAATGTATCTCACAGGGGAAAGAAAAAAGCTGCTAGAGACCAAGGTCAAACCAGCTCGAAATTTTTTTTAAAGGTGCTTGCCCACAGCTACTTCGGGAGAAGCTGCAACTCCATCTATCCAATGTGCCACTACACAGCTATTTAATCCCCCTTAGCTGTTTAATCCTCCCTTAGAGGAGACTGCGAGGGGGCAGTGTGCTCAGCACCGCTCAGACCCCCAGCCCACAGAGCTCATAGCACAGCCACAGAGCAGAATTAGGCCATCCCGATCCCAGGTACCCCCTGGACCACCCATGTGGCATATGCAGACCCAGCGCAGGGCTCTCTACAGCAGCATTACAATGGACAGGATCACTGGGCTCCCTGAGGATGACACTCCCCATCTGGAAAGCTTTCACACCTTCTCACACTCCTTATTTAAACATCTGTTTCTAAACGATAAAAATATCCCAAGTGTAAGCACAGTATAAAGCACTACTTCTCCTTCCCTCCTCCAAGCACCACTGTGGATACGGCCCTAGCCCTGTCAGTGCAGACACAAGCAGTCTGCACGCAATGCATTTAAAGGAGCAGCCGCTACCAGCTGTACATCAAATCCCAGTATCCGCCTATGTTGTCTTCCTCAAGCCATAGTCTGAGAACAGCAGTAACAGTTCCTGGCTTGATTTACTGTGCAGTAGATGGATAACTCTGTTTTCTGACTCCTCATTAAAATAACCAAAAGACTGTACATGGGGTTTGGCCTATGTGGTATTCTAGAAATAGAGGAAAGATACTAAAATGTAAGCATAATTTGAAATACCGCCATTAAAATGATCTTTGATCTCTTTTTAATCATCTTTGGCCTTTTCTATAAGTATTAATTCCTTGGAGGTCATATAGCATCTTCTTTTAGCAAGCAATAACTGACAAGTATGTGTCCAATTGTACTCCACATCAAGAAGAAAAATTTTAAAGCAAAAAAAGAAATCTTTCCAGGAATATCACAAAAAGTAACATGACATTTTTAAGTAAAACATTACTTGTTTCTGGATCTTCTTACTAAAAACAAAATGTTAAATGCAGAAGAGGACTTAGGTATCATCACAAAGATGTCTGTATATGATTAGGACACTTACTTGCCATAGGAAGACTTACATTTGAAACATCACCCCTCCCAATTCAGAGCAGGAATCGGAAGTGGTGTTTAGGATGCTGCCATGTACAGAAAGAAATTTCATTACCATGGTAGGTTTTTTTCTTTTTTTAACTCTCACTTCAACTGAACATTAAAAGTAAATGCTCACCAACTAAACAAGATTTTCTGTAAAGCCTGGTAACCATGGCTGGACACCAGGCTCTCGTTTACTTATGTTTTTTAGGTGTTTATACAAAGTGAAACAATCTTATTAGGAGAGGGTGAGAGGCTGGGCCATTTCATTACCTGTAAGACACAACATCCAAGTTTTTACACTGCCGAATTTCATCCCCAGCAGGAGCGAAATGCTCCAGTACAAGAACAGTGGAGAACTTCAGTTCACATCATTCCTTTAATTCTAACCTTTGTAAAAGCAGTCTGGTTAACCCTAGATCACTGATCTGATGACTGGATTATAGGTAGTCTTACCAGTTCATCCTAGCTAGCTTTGTGCACGGTATCTAACTCCCCAGACACTTTTTTCAACCTGAAATTATCAATCAAGTTTATCTCACCAAACTTAAATCAAACCTAAATTAATTTTGGGTTGACTGAAACTGCTCTTTCCTGTGCATTCTTCACTGCTTATAATTTGCTGAACCCTAGAGGAGACTGGCAGTGGTACATCTCTAGCATTTATGGTTTGCACCAGGCCTAACATCATCACTGTTTGGACAGTTGAAGAATGAATTGTAAGTCACTGGTGTCACTGGTGTTAGTACTACTATCGTAACTGCACCTACTCGACCATTTGGTAGGAACCCCGATGACTGAGTTGATGAACTTCTTTCTTGGTGGCAGAAAACATTGTGGGTTTGAAAAGACCCTGCTATTGCATCATACTTTCATCATTGCTGTGATGCTGCTGGAGAATTTGGGAAATCTGAATGTTTGTGCTATCCCTTGTGCTCAGATTATGGCCAACAAAATGTCACCTGAAACTGAAGCCCAGAAAAACAAACTAGCAATGACATCTCAAAACAGAGATGTCACATGTCCATAGGTTCCACCACTTCCATCTACTTCCCTTTTTCTCCTTAGCAAGTAAATGACATCTTAAATCTGCCTTAGCTGAATTCTGCATGGTTTGGCTTTGCTCAGACATTGAGCATTATGTTGCATCATAGCAACATTAATATCAGCTATTACTTCACTGTGCAAAAAGACAGGTATCTTGCAGAAAACTGCTGAAGGGACCGTAAAGTGAGTCAAATAACATATTTGAAGATTTGTTTGATATGTACAGTTTGTGTTGCAACTTGGCATGACAGAATGTGCAGTTTATAAAACAAACACACTTCTGTTGGAGGAAAATCTATGCAGGGCAGAGGTCCAACTCAGACTACAGAGGCTAGCATTTCAAAAGAAAGCACTTAAGGTACATATACGTCCTCAACTGGCCTTCAACTCAAGGATATATACGTATATCTCTTTTGCCTACTCTGAGAAAGTAAGAGTCAGCTGTCTGAATGTCTCAGCAGAGCAAACAGAAAGGAGGAGAACTGCTGATAAGAACTAATTTGTATGTTTGAGTAAATACAGTAGAAAGCTTTAAAATTGCAGGCTACAGCTCTTAAATACACTAGCAAGAAGATGGAATATGCAGCAGTTTAATATTCTTCTAATACTGACAGATGACTAGAGGTTAACAGTAAGCAGGTTTCTGTCAAGGATACCCTGCAGATGGTGAAAGTTCCAAAGTCAAAACACAACGACTAGCCCAGCTAGTCTTCTGAAAGATTTAGTCACTTGAAACCACTGCATGACTAGAGTTAGCAGATTTCATTTGTTCTACCTGGAAAGCTTTGTGCACAGTGAATTTTAATATCAGCTGGCTAGAAAAAAAGAAATTAATAATGGAGACATAGGTATAAGACAATACAGAGGCCAAGACTCATCAATTAGGCCTGAGTACTTTGCATCATCAAGTATATCAATTGTGTTGCACCAGAGAAAATCTGTATTCAAGTGATGGACTTATGTCTCTTTCAAGTCCAAAGCCGACCCACTGCAGTGCAGGTCACTTTGACTGCATGTGGACTTTTTTTTTTTTTTGATTAATTTTCCTGTGTAAGAATGCAGTTCTAACTACAATGCCTTAAACACTTTGCAGTTTTTTTGATGGTCACCAAAACATACCCTGATCCCCATAATATTATATTCTCTAACCACATTTTGAGATGACATTTTAGGATAAAATTTTCTTCTGCAGAGGGAAACTACGATACACTAACCTCAGAAAATGGATTATGTGAAATATCTTTGCTGATTTGGTTCCAGCGGTAAAAGAAGAAACACATTTTCTGATACACATTAAAAATTGTTCTTAAATGAATGGCTCTATATATTTGTCTTCACATTTTGTATGAAAATACAAAGCATGCCCAAGAGCACTACCAAAGAGAAACTCATGTAAAACATGTAATTTGATTCCAGAAGGGTGGAATTTTTCGTTTTAGTTTTGGCTTGTCATTCAGAAATTATTTTCTGTAACTCTCTCTGCAGCAAAATGCTTCATGTGACTACAAGAGATAACAGCAAAGGTAGATGCATGGAGTTATATAGCTGTGATCCTATACAGTTTTGTCATCGCCGCACCAGCGAAACCAGCAGCAGTATCACTAGAAAAGCTTTTATAGCCACTGTTAATAGTGCAGAATCTGTAATCATCACAGCCAACTTTTAATTTGTTGGGGTGTTTTGTAAGAACTTAATGATTGTGCCAGAAATTAGGAAAACGTAGCGGCGCATACGCATCGGATGGGCAACTGAGCAGCTGGCCAGCTGCCAGGCCTCAAAACACAGCAGTGGTGAAGTTGCAAGGACGTCTCAATTCAATTTTGTCTTAATCTAAAACAATATGCAAGGGAGGTGCACAAGGGACTGTAGTGAGAAGTAATGAACTGTTTTTCCTTCTGTGCAAGTCAGAACTGACTCCAATAAAGCCAGCAATGTTTTATCAGTGTGGTCCTAGTGTCAGTCAATCAGGTGCCAGGCACCTCAGTTCCCAGACCTGTTTTTTTCCCATAAAACTGTCAATAACATTAGGAAAAGTGCAATAGGTGCAGTGATTACTTTTTCAGAAAGCAATTTATATTTCAGACTGCAATTATTGCCAGAATCAGCCTGACCAAGTTAAAGCTTTTTCCCAGAGCTGTAATTAGAGTGAATATGCATCTCTTTAGACTGCTTGGCCCTTTATAGCACACGTGCATTATAGTAAGGGCCAGATTCAGAGCACTGACAGTGGTCATTCAAATTCTGTACTGCAGAGGGAAAGAAAAAAGGAAAGAAAACATCATCGGAGTGATTCTGAGTTCTAAAGTTAGTCTCTGTATGTAGTCAAGAGAGGTGTAAACATCTCTTTTGGGTGGTTGAAGTCTCCTTGGTGCATCCGAGCCAGTAGACCAGAAACAGACAACCTGGTCTTCTCAGAGGACAGCTGCTTCAGGCCTCTCCAGGCAGGCAGGAGGCACTTGGACATCAGAATTTGATTAAGCAGGGATACCATCCACTTTTGCACATCAACCTACTGGTAAAGCTGTTCACACCGGCAGTGACAGAAACCTGGGTTCAAGTTCTTTCTCAATCTAAGAAAGATCCATATTCCGTCTCATGTATTTGTCAAGCCATGTGTGAAGCTAATGGGCACTCTCAGTTTCAGTAGCCTCAGACAGACTGAAGTATGGAAAAGAAGCTAAAAATAAGAGCATAGAGCAAAGTCCATTTCTGTAGCCTGGAATTAGGCTACAAGGTGAGTGGAAAGACTTCTAGCTGTCACTCACTGTTTCCTGGATTTCTTATGCATTTTACATTATTTTTCCTTTTTTTTTTTTTTTAAGAAGAATGAAATAAGCTAGGAAATTCTTAATTAAAACTATTCAGCACTGAATTTTCCAAATGTGTATTCACTAAAGCAGAGCAAGAAAACCTGAAATCTTATGGAACTCTCTGTACCATGAGATTTCAGGCACATTTTTAGGAGGTGAAAAATGTGTCTGGACGTAAGATTTTTGGTTTTTTTAGTCTCAGAACTGATTCAACAAAAAATTTACAAAATGGTAGTCTCTTGAGCTTCCATAACATAGGTGTAAACTTTTTTTTTTATGCATTCTCTTTTTTTTTATGCAGTGTTTTATGTCTGCTTAAAAACTACAGTTACATCCCAAGTGACATCAGCAATCAACATTTGGGGCTTCCATAGTGCTAGGATAGCAGCTAAATTGTAGCAGTAAAGTTATAAAATACCATCTTTGACATTAAAATATGACCTCAATATGCACTATATGTCAGCACCAAAACATTAAATTTTGTATTAAATTATTAACTACCTGCAGCTAACTTAGCCATCTTATGATTGGAGGCAATCTATTAAGACTACTTCAGCAATTCCATCCGAGACTTACATAAAGAACTTGTATTTTGATACTGCTTTGGCTTCTGGATAACATTCAGACTTTAAATAAGATATTTTTTAGTGAAGTACCATCTCTGATTGTAAGCTGGCAGTTGAATTTGTTATCTTTCCAGTAACAGCCTATATTGAACATAGATTTATACTTCAGTTTAAGTAGAAGGTAGGAACAGGCATTATCTGTTGATAATGGAAAAATACATGTACTGAAAAAAGATGCTTAAGTCAACACAATGCATAAGTTATGATCTAAAGTAGGTATGGTTTCAAAATACTGACAATCATTTTCTGCTGATATCAAAATCCTTTGATTTGAGGTATAAAGCAGGGGAAGAAGGCTGACTGAAGCCTGAGCTGATCAGACCCTTTGAAATGCAGCCATCCCCCTCGTGTTTGGCTTGACAATATAAACCAAAAGAAGCTGTTTCTGGTCTCCCAGGCTAGAGTTTCATCAGACCACGGAAGGATGCTGGCACGGTAACACTATCCCTGTGACGGAGAGGACTTCTAACTGCTGGGCCAGACTGGGTAACATCCCTGAAAGGAAGCTTCCCTCATTGCTCCCTCTTTTGTGGATGCCTGTTCTCTTCTGAAGTCTTCCTTTTCAGATCAGAAACTGACCAGTTTTCTAGCATGAAAGAAGCTATATGGACCCTTTCCAGCCTTCCCACAGTAAAGTGGACAACAGTAGACAAAGAATGAAAGCACTTAGATTAGGAAAGTACCTTTAAAGGAATTTGAATAAAAATTAAATCCATGGCAAAGCACAGGCCTTTGATCAACCTGAAGCATCTTTCACAGAAAACAGTTGCTGCTCATTTTCTGTTCCTTCCTGGAATAAAGGGTTGCTGCAGTGCTCGGAGAAACAGAATTGCTCCTCTTTCAGATCCCCATTGTAAGGCTAACTGCTGGAAATGCTGTTAGGTAATACAGCAAAAGGACCGTAGTAGCTTTTCAGGATGAGCCATTCTAGGGCATCCTGCTTCTCTTTTCAAGAATTTCGCCTGTTGACAGGAGCATTTACATGAGAATACAGAACAGACACTGACTGACACTGTGTTGAGGCTCATATAACCATGAAATTATGTTAGATTAGAATAAATGTCATTGACATACAGGAACATAACACGCTCACTAAAGCTTCTGAACTAACAAGTTTGAATATTTACTGAAAACTATTTAAAGGTAATATAACATTCTGTTCAAAATTAGGGATTTTTGTTTCATTTTATTTGTATATTGTAGAGAAAGGGAAACTATCTTTTATGTAAAGTATTATGTCAGGTGACATCTGATCAGTTTTGTCCCATGTCACATTTCTAATGGAGGCAGTTTGAGAATATGCTGAAAAATGTATTCCAGAGACGAGGGAGATATTTCTCTCTCTGTGTTATTATATCCGGTAAACAAATACACCATGCATATGGACATTATGATGTTAGTGAAACTTAAAAATAGTAGATCAACTGCTATTTATAGTAAAGATGTTGTGTGGCTGAATCTCAAACCTAAAAGATATACAGGAATGATCCTCAAATCTCACAGCAACAGACTATTTCTGGCCAGGCTGAGAAGGGTATGTAAAATTCAGGAAGCAGTGGGAGGAAGACTTGTCCAATATTTTGGATGGATATAAAAGGAACTGGAACAATACACATGCAGCCTACTAGAAACCATTTCATTCAAAGGTGGTGGCTGAGATGCTCATGGAGGGTAGAGGCACCAATAAGGATACTATTCTTTGCTTGGGAAGGTGGATGAAGTCACTCAGCAAATGGCACTTAAAGTTGTTTCCAGCTAATAATGAAGAATTGTCTGAGATGATTGCAGAGATATAAATTTAGGTCCAAGCGATCATGAACTGATATAGAGCACTATCATAACACAAAGGACGGAATAAGAGCTGCTGCTTTCATTGAATGAGCCTCAGTCAACTCAGGGAACAGATAGGTATCTTGGTAAGATAATTTAATGTATAAGTGTAAGAGTGTATTAATGTATAATGTGTAAGAGTGTCATAAGTGCCATTTACTGAGAGACACAGTGTTCAGTGTAGAATGGCACAACCTTCTGGTGCTGTGGAAAATGGTAAAACCCCCAAAACTCTCCAATAACAAGAAAAATTGAGCAGAAGTTGTAGATAAATGGCATGTGTCAAATACAGAAATATAAAAAGCAGTGCAGGTATGAATGGATAAAACTCAAATTAGAAGAAACATAAAGGAACAAAAAGATTACACAGATCCATCTGAATGAAGATTAAGACCATTTTTAAAGACCAAAAGAGAACAAATACATGATGTAGTATCTAATACTTTTCTGACCTCTGTCTTCAGTAAAGGATTAATCAGTGCTGACCACAGCTTTAACAAAAGGAAACACGAAAAGGAAAGATTATGATCTGGAAGTGTAAAACTATGGGGTATCCCTGTTAGAAGGTATGAAGAAATTTACTGTTGAGTACTAAGGAATGGACGGAGGCAGTCCCTGCACAGTTGTCTTTAAAGGTCTCGTGAAAGAACACAGGAATTCTCAGGACACTGAAGAAGGATGAACACAGCACCTATTTTGAAAAGGAGGGGGAAAAGGGAGAATTTAGGGAATTATAGAATTTAGGGAATTAGAGAACTGACTCGTAACTCCAAAAGACACTTGAACAAATTATTAAATAGCCCATTTATATGCACAAAGATACAACAAAGTGATCAGAACAGACTGCATATTTGTTAACAACATAAGTTCTTTAACCAATTCAATTTCCTACTTTGTCAAGTTAGATATATTAGTGGATTAAAATTAAATACCACGTGTAACATATATTAATTTTAATTAAGCTTTTGGCAGTCTCCTATGTGAGACTCATGTATGCAAATTACAAAATATTGTCCAGTTAATGTTATCGTACAGACTACGTAAAATTAGTTCGAACAGTACTTAGCGTGTCTGCTGTGGAGGAATCCAAAGATGTTTGTTGAGAATTCTGTGATATTCCTTTTTCTGTTATTATTTATTTTAATTCAGACTAAAAAACACAAAATAGGTCTGTAATTTATGGCTATCCCAAATTGAGAAGGATTCCACACACAGTGGAAAGCAGAATCGCAATACAAAATAATCTTGAAAAAATAAAAATCAGTTTACTAACAACAAACTTTTAAAAGTAGTATTCCCGGGGAGAAATCAAAAGTCAAAGTAATAAGTTAGGGGAAAAATGTATTGCAAAGGGACCTGGTGAATATTAAATGAATAACAAACTGCAAATGAGACAACAATATCAAGCGATAGGGTAAAACTTTCTGGGACATATTAATTGACATATTTTATGGAAGACACCACAAATAATTACTGCTGTTTACTTGCTACATTGGAGGCTCTAACTAAAGTATTCATCCAGTCCTGATCATAATGCTAAGAAGTGTCAAAAATTCTAGCATTCCAGGGCAAAGCATGAGGAAAAATATAAATTATGACCTATGCGCAAAGGTTAAAGGTAATGGTTTACTTAATCTCTTGAAAAGTAAGGATTAGGGAGACTCATTAACAATGTCCAGTATATAAAATCTGCTAGTAAAAGCATAGCACAGAATAATGTTCCATATCCAGAGCAGTAAGGAGAAGCAAAGAGCTTAATTTCTGTAATATAGATTAGGTACTAGGAAAACCTTTTAAAATAATAAGTGTTGCAAAACAAAGGAGCATATTAACTTGGGAAGTCATTGAATTTCTTTCGCTGGAGGTTTCTAAGCACCATCAAATAAAAATACGTCAGACATCACTAACTTTTTAAGCGCAAAAGAAAGGACGGGATGATCCTTCTCATCCATTTCAGCGCCTTATTTCAGCTGTTTCCAGGACAAGATTTCCTTTGCCATTATGCTTTTCTGCTTCTGGCTTAAGCTAGTGTGAGGAAATTCATGAATAAATAGGAATAAATAATGCTATAATTGTTATGTTCAATTTTTTGCAGACAAGGATTCATTCTGGGCTCAGTTATGATGAATGTAGCATACATGAAACCAAGGAATGTCCAACAATTTCACTGTGAAAAGGCAAAAAAATGTGATTTTTTATAGCAACATCTTTCTCCTTAGTTCAGAAACTTGTAATTCAGAATCTCTTAAAACTAGTAAGTCAAAAAATTTCTGTAGCCTTATGACTAACGAGACTGTAAGGTAAAAGAACATAATTGTGCAGCAGGTTCAGCTGGTAATAGCAAACAAGAAAAATAGTTTAAATTTGGGTTTGTTTCATTCTGAAAAGAGTGAAGGCTCACCACCTAGGTTATTCAGCATTTCCTAAAATTGCTCTGCCAGAGATTTACCAACTTTAAGTTCTTATGTATTAGGCAACCTTATGGAAGATCAGGGATGACTTTTAGAATTACTCAATCAATGAACTTCAGTAAGTATATAAACATATATATATTTAGAGGTCATTGCATTTTAATATTTTGACACATTTTTAGAACAATATACGGTTGTGGTTAACTTTCATTTTGCATTATTTATTTTTATATTCAGGATAATTGAAATCAATCTTTCTGAACAGAAATTAGTCTTGCTGCATAGTACACAGTCATTCAGGAAATGATTACAGAACAACTGGAAATTATATTTCACCTTTCAAAACCTTTTTTCTTCAGGTAAAGAGAGCTTCAAAGCTAGAAATACGCTTGAGTTAAAATCCAATGAAATTATTTTAGAGGTTAGAGTTCTGAGAGTAACAGAACATACACAAGTATTGTAATTTTAAATATAATAGACCTCAGAGCACAGACTTACAGAGCAGCTATGTTACTTTGATTGTCTAACTTGAAGTCAGCAAGTTTTTTTTCCCCTCTTTTTTCTGTTTTGTTTTGTTTAGTTTTGGTTTTTAATCAGGGTGTTATGTGACTCATTATTTGCTGTTCCTTTGATTAAAATCTCACAGACTGCGCAGAAAGTAATGATAAACAGCTTACTTAGCATAATGTAAGAGGGACAGAGTTCTGCACACGTCAAAAAAATAGTATTATATCATCATATGCACTAACAACCGTGGAGACAAGGTCAACAACTTGCTACTGAAAATTAAAAATGGTACTAAACTGGGAGAAGTCATGCATACTAGTGAAGACAGAAAAATAATACAAACTGAACTAGAGTTATTAAAACATGAATAGAAAACAGCAGTCCAAAATGAAGTTAGTAATCTATTTTGAGAGGATAAAAAGGATTTTAAAATGATAGAGCATTCCAAAACTTAACAGTAATACAGTAATTTCAAAACTAGGGAGATCAGGAAAGAAGAAATAGAGGTGAAACTGGAAATGCAGTACAAGTAAAGACCACCGTTACCAGTGGGAGTTTCACCATGGACTATAAAAAGCTTGTGACAACAAACAAATCAGTGGATTAAAGCACTTTGTATGGAAGGACATCACATTTTCAGAGTGACAACTGAAGAGTCTTCTACTTCAGTTCTAATTAAATCCATCCCCGGATCTCTGGCTTTTAACCTTAGCAACAGAAAAACTGAAGAACTGGAGTAGAATGGTGAGAACTGGAGGGGTAGAGGGAAACCAACAAACCTATACTGGATTAATTATGAGAAAGGAGTAAATAATTCCATATGGTTAGACTAAGAGATGGCTATTGTTGTGTGGAAAGGCTCAAGAACAAACCAAATATGTAAACATAAAATGCACTGAACAGAAACAGTAGTTAAAAAATGTGGTGATATCAAGCAGTGGAAAGGAACTGGCAAAAAGAAAGCTTGAAATGTGTACCATGAATATCTGACAGTTCAGTTCTTTTGGCTGTGGAACACAGCTCAAAGGAAATGGCAGAAAACAGCAATCCCATTGCTTGCAACACTTCAAGATTTGGCAAATGCAGAAAATGTGCGGTGAGGAACATTTCCTTCCCCTAGCAGAAAGAGAGACTAAATGATTCATGGAGATTTTTCAGCCCTAAATTCTATGATAAGACATACAACCCCTGAAAGTGCAACAAAGGTGTACCATACTTAGATGAAAATACCCTAACATTTGAAAAGACAATTGACTTTTTAATTTAAGGGGAACTTGATGAGATTTTTTTCTCTTAGGAGGACATTTAGCCATGCTTATTATGACACGTAAAATTATTGAATTAATGAGAAGGAATGTCATGTAAATAAATATTAAGGAGGTATTTCATGACTTCTTTGTCACCAGAAGGAAGGTGACCTCTTATAATGAATGGTAATATAAGCTTCTTTGAAAATCTGAAGTGCTAGATGACATTCAAAGTATTATTATTGCCTAGTCTGTGTTGGTAGCAATCAAATATGAAGAAAACTCATAGATTCCAGTCTATTGGAAGGTATGAAAAAAATACTGATTGGTATTTGACATATCCTAGGCCTAGTGAAAACCTTAATTCTCCTTGACGTGAACGATTGGAGGGAGACATTATCTCACCATCTGCAGAAGCTCCACAGAACTTTCCAGTAGATTCTGGCTGCTTTGAGAAATACTGATGTTTAGCATGTGAAAAAGAAGATGGAAAAATATCCAAAATTCAGATAGTTTTCCTGAAAAAAAAAAGGTTTCATAGCCATTACAATGTATCATAGCTGTTACCATTCTTTGGATAACTTTTTGCATTATCATTTTTGGGTTTTTTTGAAACATACTTAATCCTTACTTCTCTTGTCCAGTTGTGTCTATATGGTAGATGCATATTGCCTCTTCGCACCTTTCTCTGTACTTTTTTATCAAAATGGCATTTGTCCTCATTTTGACTATAAACTGTTCCACAATGTTGTAAGCTGTGAGCTTTCATTTTATATGATTAATCATTCTAAGTCAAGAGAATTTCCAGAATAAGTAGGAATTAAAAGTTCTCACTGGTGGTTATGAGATACCAGAGGCATAATTAATAGCTTTTTTTTATTTAGGAACATATGGGAAATGGACATTTTATGTACATGGCTTTTCATTACTTAACAGTTTTACTAGAGAGCAAAATAAGAAAGTATACCTGAAAAAAAAAATCTTCAAGCAATACAGGCCACAAGCATACAATAGCATAGCAATATTGCTGAAAGCGTTATAACCCAAAATACTGAAATACTCCTTAGCTGAAGCAGGTAACGTAGGTAGATTCATTCCCAATTTATGAAGTAGGTTAACTCTGCTCCAGGTTAAGACAACATATCCAACTGCACACACAGAAACCTCTGGCACAGGGCAATAAGTTCAGTCTCTAGATGATTTATTTGTCCTCAGCATGGGGCAGATTTGTGAGCTGGTCACAGTGTCAATGAATATTTCCAAATCAGCACAGAAAATTTTTCTCATTTGAATTTGTGCTCTGACTCATCAAACCTTTAAACTGGAATTTCTAGTAGAACATAGCTCTCAAAGAGAGACAAAGTCTCACACTAAGCATAGATATCAGCAGTGAGGGAGAATGTGTATCATTACCTCCCCTGATATCACATGGAGACAAATGCATAAAGCATCTGCTAAAAGACAGAGAGCAGCTTTAGTTGAAACTGTAAAACAATACAGACAATTTATGCTTTGACTATTTAACACCGAAGACATGACAAGCTTCATCCAGAAGCTCACTGTTCTCCTAACAGCTGGCTCTGATACTTAGACAGAGACATGCTTATTTAACTTCCTGAAGCAATTATGAGGATCACATTGAAATGTCAGTACTAGGAATAATATGCTCTTACCTATTTTTAGCTTAAGGTAAGGGCAAGTGTAACAAATTTCATCTAGGGAAAACACCCAGTTTCAAACAAAAACTGTGTAGAAGAGATGAGATGTACTGTAATGGATGAAACAGTAAAGACACCGCTTTCAGAGGTTTGGTCAGGGACATGCTGTAAGCAGCATGTTACTTTGCAAGACTAAAGCAAGGTTACCATTTAGATTTCAAAGACACAAGGTTTTCTAGTACTCCAACACTTTTTGCTGTCCCAGTCCTCCATCTATGTTTTCATTTTCAACTCTCCCCTTTATTTTGCTGCTCACACAACATTCCTAAGAATCCAATTCACATCGGCTCACAGAGCTCAAATCCTGATCTAACAGCTGCTTAACTTTTCCTTTGCCGTGCTCAATCAAAACTGTACAATGTAACCTTACTAGTAGGTTGATTAAATCATGTTAGATCCAGTTCCTCTCAGTAGAGCCTATTTCTTCTGACTGTCCCTTGTCATATTAGTTAGCTCCTTCTCCTCCCACAGACTCAGTACCCTGCTTTCCCACAGCCTATTCTCTGCTTTTCTCCCCAAGACTTACTCTACCCATCCTTCTGCAAATACACTATCTTTGCCACTCGTGTGTGTTCACAAAAGCCCATCTACAGCTTGACAAGTATACAGAACAAATCACAACATTCTCAGGATACAGGAAAAAAGACAGCTCTCTCACTATGCTGTGACTTTGATAAGCAAACTGTAATTTTACGGATATAACATCTTCTCTGACTGTCATCTTCATTCTTCTGGTTACCTTCTATATTATGGCACATTTTTCTTTTTAAATAAGCCCTTTACATCAATGATCATGTTATTATATTTGCACTTTGCCATGTCATTATATTTGTACTTTGCCATTCCCGCTTGTATTCTCTTCCCCAGAATAATGCGATAATGAGAACACTGAGGTAGCCATAAAGAAAAAGTTCTGAATTACAATGTTTGGGTGTAGAGGGCAGTAGCTGTTGCTTTCAATATTAAGAGAAACAAACCAAGGCGGGACTAGATCAAGAAGCTAGGGAGCCAAGGCAGGGCTAGAGAACGACACTGAAAGGCCAAGCTGGAGAAAACTGCAGAATTCCATCTAGGACTAGAAGAGAAACAAAGAGCTCTGGAGATGCAGCAAGTACAAACCAGCGACTGAAGGCAGGAATAAAGAAAAAGCAAGATCAGGAAGTTACAGCCAAAATGGAAGCAAGGAAGAAGGAAGACTGAACAGACACCTTGCAGTGGTCAGAAGCAAGCCTATATACTACCTTGCATGACAGTTTGTCCAAAGTTCCTTCTCTGGGAGAGTCAGCAGAAATACTAAAAGACAACAGAGGAGCTCACATTTCTCCTTCCCCAACATGAAAGAAACCAGAGTTCTTTGAATGATAGAGACAGAAAGTCTGTCCAAATAGAAGCCACATAAGTTGTCAAACACATTCACCAAGCAGGCTAAGAATACTACTGATTAATCAGCAAATTAATTTTCTAGACATGAATACATAAAACAAGGGCAGACCTGGAAGACTCAAGCAGACTTTGATCGTAAACACCAAGATCTTTCTTAACAGACTTAGGGAAAGAGCTGAGTAAAAGATGGTAATTTTTCAGATACAGGAGAAATGTAAGTATACAGCAGTGAACAACTACCAGAAGGCATGAAACGTTATCTTAGTCTTTGTTTGAAAATGGAGGCCTACAGACATCCAGCCCAGTGGAAATCACATCAGACAGCAAGACAGAACTAACGATGAAAACCATAATTTGGGGGGAAAAGGAAGTATTCCTACCAGAATTGTTATGCAGCTCTTCTCCACAAACTCAGCAGAAAAGTATTGAATCATCTTGATAATAAATCAATAAAGCACAATCAACATTGTTCTAAATTTTGACTGAATCTTTGCACTTGTCCATTGATTCACGAAGAATAATTAAAGGAAAATGGTAGTTCCAGCTCCCATAAGAAAACAGCTTCTTCCAAAATCTGGAGGTAAACCAAGTCCTTGCTTTCACCGGTAGCCAGCAGAGAAGAATATCAAGCAGCAACTGTTATATCCAGTGTTGGGCTTGCACAGCACTCAGAGACCTCCAGTCTACAGACCCAGTCAGGTGCTGGTGTGCCAATGACTCAGTTTGAGTCATTATTTTCAGCAAAAGAAGTACAAATAACTCCCAGAATTTACACCAGTAAGTTTTTCAAGTTGACTACAAGCATCAAAAATATTTTCAGTAATTATCTATATTGTATATGTGTGAAAAGAATGGAGTCTGACAACAAAGACATTTCCCCCTCTTTCAAATTATTGCGTGTGGTTACTATTTTGACCAGTGAGGTATGAGTCCTTTTCTTCTTTGTAATAAATTGTTAAAGAAGGTGGGAACATTATTCACACTAGCAATTAGATGATTCAATGTTTACTGGTATCCAGTATTTGCAATAAGGTGATATGCATTTTTTCTGCTTGTTGAGTGATGACATCATTACTGGCCCATTGCAGTTGCTATGGAAATACAACTGGATTTTTCACAGGCCAGACAACAGAAAAGCTTTAGAGATCTGCTTGTTTCTAGTTTTGGTAAACAGCTTGTCAGCCAAAGTGTAAACTCCTAATATCTTTCACCTTTTGGAGAATAGAGTGCGGAAGAGTCAGTTATCTATATCCTAAGAGGAGTGGATTTGGGAAGATCACTGCTAAATGCAGATCAATCCATATAAACAGACCATCACTCCAGCTAGGGGAGGACTTACTCTTGTATCTGAAATGAGCAGAGTACTCCTACATGCAGGCATCCTCACATTGGCTTAAATGAGAAAGTTCCAAGTTGTGTTTTTTATACCTCTCCATTGCATTTACCTTTAGATGTTATCAGTTGCAAGAATACTGTGCCACTGCTTACAAAGCTGAAAAAAAGAATCCAAGCCAACAAGTAAGCATTCAGATGGACATACTCCTGTTTAAATCTTGCATAAAACTGAAAATACCTAGGACACTCTTGTGGATCTGATTCTTCCACTGCACCCTGAATCTCTGTGAAGCTCACATTGCATTTTCTCTGGGTCTATACTCCCTGAGCATGCCACATGTTTTGAGTGTGCAACATTTTATATTTGCAGTTCCGGAGAGAAGACACAATAAAGAAACTGCAAGACCTGTGTTGGCCCCTTTTAAGATATGCTTACAAATGAAAGCACACTTTTATGCTTGCGTAGTTCGGTTTCTCTACTGACCCCCTCAGGGGTCGGTATAGAAATTGTCACGATAGTTGTAAGAAAAGACAATTGCACAAAGGATTTCAATATACAGAGATATTGTCTGAGCAACCATGGATCAGGGTAGCAAAGCTAAAGCCCTGATGATAGAATTAAATCTGGCTGTCAAGGCATGTCAGGAAAAGCTTCTATAGATTTGTCAGTGATAGAAGGAAGGCTAGGGAAAATGTGGGACCTCTCTGGAAGGAAACGGGACACCTTGTTACCTGGGATATGGAGAAGACTGAGGTACTCACAGATTTTTTTTCCTCAGTCTTCACCGGCAAGTGCTCCGGCCAAACTGCCCAAGTTGCAGATGGGAAAGGCAGGGACCAGGACAATGAAGAACCACCCACTCTAGGAGAAGGTCAGATTCGAGACCTTCTAAGGAAACTGAAGGTGCACAAGTCCATGGGACCCAATGATGTGCATCCACAGGTCCTGAGGAAATTAAGAAGTCTTGGCAACCCAGTGAAGATCCCAGTGAGTGGAAGATATGAAAAAAAAACCCCTATTTTTCAAAAGAGTAAAGAGGAAAACCTGGGGAACTACAGGGCAGTCAGTCTCCCCTCTGTGCCCCGCAAGATCACGGAGCAGATCTTTCTGGAAACTATGCTAAGGCATATGGAAAATGAGGAGGTGATTGGTGACAGACAACATGGCTTCACTAACCACAAATCATGCCTAACAAATCTGGTGGCCTTCTACTACAGTGTTACTGCATTGGTGGATAAGGAAAGAGCAACTGACATCATCTACCTGAACTTCAACAAAGCATTTGACACTGTCCCACACAACATCCTTGTCTCTAAATTGGAAAGACATGAATATGACAGATGGACCACTCTGTGGATAAGGAATTGGCTGAATGGTCGCACTCAAAGAGTTGCAGTCAACGGCTCGATGTCCAGCTGGAAACCAGTGATGAGTGGTGTTCTTCACAGGTCGATATTGAGACCAGTGCTGTTTAACATCCTTGTCGGCAACACAGACAGTGGGATTGAGAGCACCCTCAGCAAGTTTGCCAACAAAACCAAGCTGAGTGGTGCAGTCGACATGCTGGAGGGAAAGGATGCCTTCCTGTCCTGGGTTCAGCCAGGACAGTGTTAATTTTCACCAGAATCCAGGAAGGGGCACAGCCAGGTGGGCTGACCCAGCCCCAACCTGGCCATACAGAGCCGGGTATTCCATACCATGTGCCGTCATGCTGGGTTCCGGGGGGGCCAGGCAGCACGGCGGGAACTCAGTCACGGCTCGGGAGGGCGCAGCGGTGGTGCGGTCTGAGAGAGCGGTTCTGTTCTGCGGGCTCTGTTCTGCTGGTTTGTTTTGTACATTCCCCTTTTTCTGTATCATTGTTGCTCCTGTTCCCTTTGTTTGCTGTTCTGTTAAACTGCCCTTATCCCGACCCACCAGTTTCTGCCTGTTTCTTTCCATTCTCCTCCGCACCCCGGCGGGGGGAGGG
>Ga0065711_1029413_pt1 | contig 36293 bp, 20 predicted proteins | sample Hoacrofraction12_FD_59098 | JGI IMG/M metagenome (GOLD analysis project Ga0065711, IMG submission 59098) | Hoatzin crop microbial communities from Cojedes, Venezuela - Epithelial fraction 12 v2 (version 2) | ecosystem: Host-associated > Birds > Digestive system > Esophagus > Crop | place...
TGGAGGTGAGGCTGACCGGCCTGTAGTTCCCTGGGTCCTCCTTCTTGCCCTTTTTGAAGATTGGAGTGACACTGGCTTTTCTCCAGCCCTCGGGCACCTCTCCTGTCCTCCAGGACCTTTCAAAGATGATAGAGCGTGGCTCAGCAATGATGTCCGCCAGCTCCCTCAGCACTCATGGGTGCATTCCATCAGGGCCCATCGATTTGTGGGTGTCCAGATTGCTTAAGCGATCCCTCACACGGTCCTCCTCAACCAAGAGAAGGTCACCCTCTCTGTAGGCTTCCTCTCTTACCTCCAGGGCCTGGGATTCCTGAGGGAAATTTGCTGGGAAAATCCCAATGGCAGGCTTCTCCAAATTGCACGGCTCATTGGCTTGATTTGTATTTCAGAAGCTTCTACCTTCTTTCTTCCTTAGCTAATATCCCTGTTTGGCATCTAAAGGACAGCAATTACCTTGCTTTATGCAATAGAAACATCCTGAGCACCAGTCCTGTGACACAGAATGGCATTTTGGAGCGCAGCATCACTTCTCTGCTTTTGCTGATGTTCATCTTACAGAACCACATCCACATAGGCAATGCCTGCAGCGGTAGCATAGAGTTAAAATTCACTGAGTGACATAGGAAACCTTAGAAGGATTAAACTGCAGAGTTCGCTAAATGTTTTTAAAAACTCGGGAGCAGCTGGTAGAACTGCATGATTTATCCTGTGCACCAGCTTTCCCTTCATCTATTTCCTATTAAATGTGACAAGCCTGGTAAAGGCATAATTTTATCGGCGATTTTTGTGCATGTACAGAAGTGAACATATGGCTTCTTGTGGGTACACTTAGGGGTCAGTTAACCATTTACAAGTAAAAGCTGCTGATTGGGGTAGAGTGCAGTGTGAGCAAATGCCCCACCGCTGGGCAGCAAGCCCGTGAGGCTGGCCTGCATGCACCTACCTTGTATTTACCCGTGATCTTTGCATAAGTCACTGTTGAATGAATGACTGGCCGTGGGAGAAGGGTGGCCAGAAAAGCAATGTTTAGATCTGTTTGGCAGGTTTCTTCTGAGGTCATGACAGGGAGCTTCAGAAAGAGAGCGGCACTGGATGCGCATCAAACCCCTCGCATTTCTGAGCCACCACTGGACCTGAATTATCCACCATCTTCCCAGGCAAAAAGTTCCCTTCTGAAATCCCTGTTCTTGCTCCCAGCATGTCATTTTCCCAGCAGCTTCCCAGACCCTCCGCGGACGTGATGAGATTTCTGAGGAAACGTGAGTCACGGAAATCTGCAAGAGGAGCAGGCCTCCGGAGCTGGTGCCCAGCAAGCCGGGTTGAGGAATTTACAGCCCTTCTAATGCTCACACTTTATTTCTCTCCACAGTTGTTCTTATTGTGCAGCCGTGTGAGCCTTCTGTGTTGTGTCAGCCAGAGACCTTGGACACAGAAGGAGAGTACTTTCCAGTGCCTTGCTTGTTGCTATTATTCTGAGTTTCCCATCTCTGAACTCGGGGAATATTTCAGATCCCTCGCAGGGTGTATTGATGTCACAAGTTCAAGTGTTGTGGCTGCAGCGAGCGGGGGATTTGTTCGGGGGGGGGCGAAGATGTGTGCGGCTGCCATCCATCCTGGAGGGAGGCACAAACCAGAGACAGCTGACCTTGCAGCCACTGCTGGCCTGGGGACGGGGGGGGACTGACAGCCCTGTGCCGTTTGACTCTACCATCTTAAGACAAGATGCATTTCTGCATTGCTCATAAACAAATGTATCTAAAACACCACACTTTATATCCACTTACAATTCTGAATACCTTTCCATTTATCTAAAGCTTGCTGAGGTGAGTTCCTATAAGGGAAGACTTATTTCATTTCCATGAAATGTTTTTATTTTCTGGGAAGTTTCTCTCTCACCTCTTTAAATTTTACTGCAGTTGGCGTGCAGCCTGCAGCAGGGTCCTCCCAAGGAAGCTGGTGAGGCAGGGAGGTTCAAGAGGGACTATAAATTTCAGACTCTCTGGGTCAGAATAATTTAAGTGCACCAGGTTCTTAACCTTAAAGGATCAATACTGAGGGGGTTTTTTTTGTGGTTTTTTTTTTTTGTTCTCGTAGTGCTGTAAAATTCGAGCTAAGAAAAAAACTGAACAGGAAAAAAAAACCCCAAACCATCACCCCCCCCCAACCCCAAACCCAAAGAAAATAAAGGTTGTATGTGAACAGCGGATTGATCCTGAACTGTGTTTCTGGAGTTTCAAATTATATTGTCAGAAGGACGTCTGTTTTGCCTGTTCATGAAAATAACCATCTTGGAAAGGTTTTCTTTACAAAAAAATGTAAAGACTCATGACCCAGTACTCATCCTTGCAAAATGGATGTAGTTTTCTTTCTGCATCTAATTTCTTTGTTTAAAGCCCAGAAGGGACTTGGCCTTTTCAGCACTGATTTTTGGAGTGGATTAGGGCTGGCAGATATGATATGTCCCCATGGGTGATGAGGCTGTGACTGTACAGACCACTTATCCGCATTTCACCCTGCTGCAATTACATTTTCTGACTAGTTTGCTGAGTGTCCAACTTAATATCAAGCACATATATGCAGTTTTGATGTCTTATATCCTCTTGTATGGCATTTGTATTAAAGAAGGCATTGACTAATCTGTTTCTTCTCAGAATATGAATGAATTGTCTCAGTGAAATCTCTAGCAGTATATTCGGGCTTCCATATTTGTCTTGGGGAAAAAAAACAGTACCTTCAATTATGGCTCACAAACTTTTACCAAAAACCACGTAAAGAATCCCAACACAGTATAAAATCTCAGATGCTGTTTATCCAGCAGGCATGTAAGCTAAATGCCTCTTAAAAGAAAGATTTAAATACCATACCCTGTTTACTATTTCAACCAGAACTTGTAGTTAGGATTTTCCATATTTTTCCTGGTGACATCAGAAGAACCTAAATCAGCTTTTAAAATCTTATTTTAACATTATATGTGAGATCATCAGTCTAATATGGGAAATATAGGACCTTGATGTCAATATTTGACAAGTCAGTGCAGGAGAAGCTGTTTTATAAAATACAAATTCATGTTTACCCTCTAACCCTACACACAGTCTCCAATAATTATTTTCAATATGAAACATGTTCTGTCCCATGGCACTCCCGCAGCCTCCAGAAAACACACTCATCTTATATATCCACTGAAGGCAAAGATTATTCATCGAAGATATTACTTGACACAACTACGTCAGCTGTGCTCTGGCTGAGTGCTGTGCCACAGACGGAGTGCAGTGCGTGCTGCTGGGAGGTACCCGCAGCTGCTGCTGGCGAGGATGCTGCCGAGTCCCCCTTTCCCAGGGGAAAAAATGACAGGAGACGGAAAGTGCTGATACAGGCTACATTTGTGCCAGTGTTTAAACACTTCAGGGTGCTGGAATTCATTCATACCTACTGCCAAACTGTTAGCGTAGTCCTTGGCCCGGTTCTGACTTAGGCCATCTAGAATTCTCCAGACAATTCACAGGCATGGTTTGGAAGTTAAGCCAATTTGTGAACCATTCCCACTATGCGTTTTCCATGTGGCCATTGTTTCTGCAGACTGAAATGAATAGTACAGACACTGGTGGCTCTGTTCCAGCTGTCCTCAGTGCCATTGTCACTGGTGTTTTATTGATGAATGTGTGACATCCCTGTCGGAGATGGGTGCTCCAGTCTAGCATGGCTACTCCAGCCCAAATGGGCCCTTGCTTGATTTCATATCTGGCACCACTGAGAAGCCCTCGATCAACCAGTCTTCTCAGTGGAGAGTAACCTGACATGAGAGATGCTACTGCCAGTCCAGCACAGTGGACTGAACTTGTACCATGGTGCTAAGCCACTTACCCTCTTTACTTGTTCCTCACAACCTGCCCCACAATAAAAATGGGGGACCTAAACAAAGAGAGCAAACCAGAGTTACAAGGTGTGTTTTGGGTCTTTCCAGAAGCAGCCCTGTATAGAAAATTCCAAAGTGAATCTTCTGGATGCCCTCACTTGATCTGGGATTACAGAGATGAAGCTCATTTTGGCATCTCATCTAGAAACTCCATTTGTAGATGCCAACAACTGCTCAGAAGCAGCAAAGGATTCCTTGTATGATAGTGACAAGGCTTTGTATATAGAAAGTATTATCTTTACAAACTAGATTCGTAGCACAAAACCACCCAGTATGCACTCTACTGGGAATTTTACATAGTCTGCAGATCCACCTGCTTACCTGCTGCTTTTTCTGGCAGAACTCAGTACTGTCCCCAGCGAAGGTGGAAGGTATGCACCACCTCGCTGTGTGCTGGGCAGCAGATGCTGGTGGGCAGTAATGACAGCTGGTGGTCGTGCTTCCACTGCTGCCAGTCTCCGCAGGCTCAGTGCCTTCAGAACCACCATGTCAGTAAGCCACCTTCCTTTTCAATGGCAATCCTAGCTTTGCCAGGCTTAAAGAGGCATAACTGAATCTAATCTTATCTCTGTAAAAGCCTGGGAACAAACTGCAATTACACCTCTATCTTCTAAGCACTTGGAATACAGGGTAGCAGTGGCAGGGTTTCTCCTGATAGAAACATTTAAATTAGGAGAATTTAGCCAGTGCTGAAAAGGGACAAAATAAACCAGTGTATTAGATTTAGCTATTATCTAGCAATCCTATTCTGTATATTTTCTGCCAATTTTTTTTGGCATAATTTGTAACTCTCAGAATCATCTCTGGGCAGTGAGATAAATATGAATTCACACTCAGAAATCGCCCCCTATGAGTGGACTTTCTAAGGAGCCAAAAAAATGCAGAGGTAGAGCAGAGTTAGTGTTCATGGTGCATCTGGTCATGTCAGCTTCAGGTGAGACTGGTCTTCTCTGTCATCGGCCAGCTGAGACCAAAAGGAACCACTTACCAGCAGTAAGATTCACAGCTGGCTCCCAGTGTGCCTGCAGCCACTACCTCTGTATTTTATCCACAAAAATAGCCCAAATGTGTTCTAGCTGAGCATGTTCAAGTTTGCTACAACCTTTCAAATAGCTGACTGACAGCATAGCAGGGCAAAGGTTTGTAAAACTGCAGCGTGCTGTTCTGCAGGAGCATGGCAGGACCCAAAGCAGAGATCCATGCTAATGTAATTTGTCCTCCCATAGCTTTCAAGATAAGAAGGGAAATGTGTTATTGATTTACCTAGTAAAAGTGACACTCCCCAACATGCGGAATCCATCCCTGCATGTCACTCAGTGCTGCTCTGTCTTTTTGGACAAGGCTGCTTGTATGTGTGAAGTTATTAAGCAGAAACATATTGCCCAGCCTGACTATCAGAGCCAGCTTCAGAAAAGGCAGGTATCACACCAATTCCAAGAGCATGTGGAAAGACCAAATAGCACTGAGCAGTAAGCTGCAAATCAGGCTGCAGAAAAGTACACAGACACCCAAATCTAAAGAGACATATTTCTATGCCTAGACATAAATCCCATTAGATGGTTTAATTAATAATTAATTTAAGCTGTTTCTAACCCATATTTTTTTTAACGGACAAACCTAAGAAGTGATATGCTTATGAGCTTATACTATGGAGAAAACCTTACAGAAGAAAAAGCTTAGGAAATCTGTCCACAGCCAATCACATAAGGAAGAGAAGTGGTTACTGGCTCTTGCTTTATAAATGTTTCAGTTTTTAGGTGTACCTAGTAAATAATTAAGGCTGATAACAGTCAGCTGGTTAGTAGTTCCTCCCAGGGCCTGGGGACTTCTAGTAATTAAGGCCTGAGCAGAATAGGATGGGTATTTGCCCTCTGCTGATATTAAAACCTGTGAGAGCTGGAACTGTATTTGGGACCAATGTTGAATTAGGTAGTCTGCATGGCAAGGTCACTCAGTGTCCTGCTCATGCTCCTTCTCTCTTCCTGTCTGCCTCCACCAAACTGTTTGATGAAGAGGTAGAAGACAGCAATGCCTGTCTGTGAACTTACCAGGAAGCAAAGCAAGGAGGCTGCAGCCAGCTTGGATTGAATAGCCCTAACAGGCTCTGTAGGTAAGTACCTGAAAAGAGAAGTTAGTAAGCTCTATACTAACATGGAAAGTAATAAATAAGTGGGATTAGCCAGGTAGTTTACAGGCCTGTGAGCCTGGCAACAGCCACAGGAATGATCTCCATCAGCTGATGTGAAAGTCAGTCAATAAGAAGGCAAAACCAAAGTTGATCACCTGGGTTATGAAAAACAGTATTTGTCAACTATCTGAGATTTTTTTTTTTTAATGAGAAAACATGGAAAAGCATAATTGATGGTTGATGTGAAATGGGAATTTATCCTGGGGAAGGCTGGTCTTTAGATTTCCCCTTAGCATTTGCAAATGACAGGGGGACCTTAGAACAGAAGGAGCCATGACTGCTCTGGCACAGCCGTTTTAGTCTGTGTGGGTGGGGTAACAACACGGGCAGAACAGACTTGGGTATGTTATCTGGTTTGGCACCATCTGCCCTTTCGTTCAGGAAAGCATAATGTCATAAGCATGCAAAACATAGCAGATATTAAATGTGGAATCTGGAGTGGAAATGGGGGGGGTGTATTTTCAGCTTGTTTGGCGCTGTAGCTGAGGCTGGATACTTTAATCTGGTAACAGTTCAAAGAGTGGATATGTAAAAGAGCAACAGGGAAAACTATTGAGGTATGGAAGCATTCTGAAAAGCGTGTCTTGAACTTTTGCACACCAGTGCGATCCTCCTTGTGCCTTACCTGCCCAGCAGGTTTGCGTCTTGCTTGGCAGCCCTCGGGGGCACAGCCTCAGGGCCTGGTCCTCCTCCTGCAGAGCTCCACAGCAGCAGAGTCCCACTGCAGGGCAGGTTCTTTTGTCGACAGAGAGGATTTCCCTGATATTTTAAAATTAAACATAATGTTCATAAGAAACTAAAGATGGGACTTGTTCAGGTATTCCCCATCGTTGTTTGTCTCTTGCAGCTGCCATCTCCTGTCATCACAGTCATCTTAAGCATGCAAAGCAAGTGCTTGTGGCATTTCTGACACGGAAGAAATAGTGATCTTCATTGGTAAATGTCCTTCTTTAAAAAGAAATAGCTTTAGTCTTTCTAGTTCATGCTAGGTAGATGATTTTTCAGCTAGAAAAGTAACAATAGAAGTAATTAATTACAGACTGTGATCATTATAACTACAGTGAAAAAAACTGTTTAAAATCCCTTTCTTTGTAGAAGAGATTTTCTAGGATAATTAAAAACAGTGCTACTTGCAGAGGCCTTGCTTACATGCATGTCTCTCTCTAGTGAGAAGGAAAAGAGAAAGGGACACAGAGGAAATCCTATTGTGAGCAAAGTTATTCCTAAACTGAATGTTTTTCACACTTGGTGGGAGGCCCGAATGTCTTAGATGAGCAGCAGCTTAAATGTTCTTGTGCACAACTTACTCTAATAGCAAAAGTTTCCTTTGCAACAGCAAATAATGTGAGCTCCAGAGCAAGATGCAGAGTGTTCTCTCAGGTTACCTCTGCTGTGTGATCTAGTATAGCAGAACGAGCAATGCAAACAATAATGACAGAATCAAAACACAGGGAAGCCCTTTTCCTGTAACAATATATATCTTTTAGTGAAACACTCTGATCTCACAGAAGTAATGCACCATTATGCCCCTGAGGCCACTCCTCTGATTCTGCATTTTATGGACTAGCTCTTTATTCCTAAATTCAGCAGATGCATGGGTTATAGCTGGTCTCAGCATGGAATGCATCACAAGCAGCTTGTCTATTACAAGTGACCTGCAGAAGAGAAGAAGTAGAGTTTGTATTCTCTGTAGCATTTTTATGGCTGAAAAAAGAAGACTTGGAACATTTATTTTTTTCTGGATCCTGCATATTGCTCAAGAATAGGTATCTGGGATATAAAAAAAACCCTTGAAGACCCATCATTCATTTATTCTTCTGTTGGAGGGGTGGAAACAGAGGATGAGTAGTGGAAATCCTTGGGAAGGACTCTGCTTGAGCAGTAAGACCACTGGAAATTATCTACAACTACTCTCTGGGATTTTGGCTGAATAATCCTTGTCACATGGAATTTTAAAGGCTTTATGAACAGTATCATTTTTAAAATAATCTGTTTAAACTGCTGTGAAAAGTCTTATAGGGTGTTTTTTTCAAGATATCAGTTCAAACAATCCTTAGACTTTTCCTTTTTAGTAAGAGATTATTGTATTGCTTGTTATTATAGCATAGTATACACTAAGTAACCATAGGAGCCTTCTTATGTCCTTAAAAATGGTCTGTTGTACATCTGCCCTTCCAGACTACTGATTCTTCTATCAAGTGATTATTTTTGGGGTGCAGTGCTAGGCTGTGTGCCTAGTTTAAATTGGAGTGATTGAAGTGATGCACAGCCTGTAATTCCAGCTAACATCTATCCAAATTTCTGAGATAATGCCAGACAAGTCTTTGTGTGTGTGCGTGTGTGAGTTCACCTATATATATACACACACATACATATATATGTATATATGCATCAAGTCACTGCAGAAATATTTCGAAGTATGTGGTCCACACTATGGTTAGAAACACAGGCGTTCTAGGCCAATGGAAAGGCTCCAGCTGCCACTGCCCAAGAGCTGGGGCTTTGCCTGTCTTGACTGACAAGTGCCCATCTCCTGTGGAAATGAATAAAAGTTAGTTCCTGGTCACTTTTGGGTTGTGCTTCCAATTGTGACTTGGCCATGAGCAGCAAAGCCAGTCTCCTGTATGCAAGGTCATCTTGCTTTTTGTCAGGTAATACTGAACTGGCCTCCACCAGAAGCATAATAAATGCCAAGAGGACCTAAGCAGCATTACTTCAGGATCTTTCCACTTCCAGTATTTTTCATGTTGCTCCAATCCCAGAATTCTGCAGCTTAGTCATAACAATATAGATTGCTTTAATTGCCTTCTCCAAATTTTCTTCATCTCTCCCTCGTCCATTTTGTTGCCAGAGCTTACTTACAGCTCAGCTTTCTCGGTGCTTTTGGAAAAGTATTTCAGACAAACATTCTGGAGCTGCTCAAAGCAGAAGCCAATCTGTGAGAAGGATGCTGAATGAAAGAGGATCCATATATGCATATGCCCTAGTTAAACACCACCTGCATGCTGTGTCATGTCTTAGTGGTGGCATCGCATGGAGACTCCAATTTCCACTGCAGGCTGATTATTCTGTAACAAGACACCAAAGCACATGGCACAAAACAAAGCTGATATTTTCTTTGTTTCTTATTTTCCCTCTGCTGGCTCCAGCACCCTTCTCTGGCCTTCTTACAAAAGCCAGCTTTGTATATGAAGACACAGCAGTCCAGTGGTTTGCCTCTATAATTGCTGCATGGAGATAAAATAAAGCAGAAACAATGGGAAGCTGTGAATTAAGGAAGACATTATACTGTGGTATGTTTACTGAATGAACATGCATACTCTAAAAAAGTGTATTCAAATTTGATAGAGGATGGGCATAGTAGAGAACTGGTAGATTCAATTCCTTCACAGGAAAGGCTGGAGCTGTGTTCTGCAGTTAAGTAGTACTACTTTAAAGAATGGACTTGTACGTTTTGAAGTTAAGTTTCTTAACTCCCTTTTCCTTATGGAGAAGTCAAACAAGTCTACAAAACTCTGTATTACCAGATTGCCCAGCTTGCTTAGAGTGCTACCTATGTTGGAGGGAGTTTGAAATTCTCTCTTTACTAGTGTTTTTTTGCAGAATGTGTGCTGCGATTTACAAAGCAATACTGTTTTAAGAAAGATAACATGATGGGGAAGGGAGAAGGCAATGGAAGGATTAACTTCCAAGTTGTGGGAGAGTCTGATCCTGGTTACCTGAAACCATATGGGCATCCAAACACAACAGGACTGCAGCAGGAAAAGGGAAGGAGAGAGAGCTCATTTCTTCCCTGGAATGGAATGACATGTCTCAAACTAACACTTGGCCGAGAAGCTTTATTATTGTTGGTGTGATTTCAGGGTTATAAGGAAAAAGCTCTGAGTGCTGATGGGGAGGACTTGCACTCTTGCTTCATGGTGCTTAGAATTTTAAAATAAACCCTTGAAAGAGCAGCACAATTGGAATCGCAGTTGCATGTGCTGATTCTTCTCCCTGTAAAGTCTAGAGAGCCTTCTAAAAGGGGGAAAATAATCTGTGTGGCCTTGAAACCTTATATAATGTTTTTGTGTTGGACCAATAAAAAATATCCTAACCATTATTTTGTCTGAGCTCAAGTCTTGAAGGAAACATTGGGCTGAGTAGGAAAAAAGTTCTACAGTTACAGCTCTTATAATTCTCAGAGCTTTCTCCCAAATACCCCCTACTTCCAAGCCCTGTCTCCAAACACTCAAACTGTGGAAGTGATAACCTGCAGACTTGGCAGTGTACATGACATTTTACTAAGGGAGCTTGCACAAATATTATCTCAAGTGAAATGAGGGTTTAATTCTATTATCTGTGGCTTTTCGTTCCCTGGGGTCAAAAGTACAGAAAATGGTCATGTTGTCTTTATAGCCCAAGAAACAAAAGACCTGTTTTTAAACCAAATAATTAGTCATCCAGAACTAATGTCCCACAGCACTAACCACTAAGGGGGCTTTAGAGTGATCTGAACCAGTTTGTAGTTCTACAGACACATCATTTCAGAAGTGCCGCTAAGAATGCGTTGCAGGGGATTCTCCTGAGATGGCTGACACTGTAGTCAGGGAAACAAGGTGCAGGGACCCTGCAATAGCCTGTTTCTTGTGTTACACTGAAAAATTTTATTCCCTGTTGCTTTGTCTTTACATTGCGCAGGTTGCAGGCCTGTGGCTGTACATGGCACACCCTTGTGACAGCTAGCAGTCCACTGCGGAGAAGAGGGGGCAGATCTAGGGTGATGCTGGTAGACCTCAAATGTGAAGAGTGTGTGGTCTAGCATCCTACAATGCATTGTAAATTCTGCAACCGTGATCAAAGCTGCTTGGATGAAGAAACCTTCCACGCCAGCACCCAGAACTGGCATCGGCATAGAGCTGTGCTTTGGCTTTGATGAGTCACTTGCTTTTAGCAGTTCTTGTGCAAAACAAAAGGAGTACAGATTCTGTTCTCTGCCTTTTAAACCATTCATGATCTAGATTTGTGAGATCTGAAATTTGCTAAAGACTGAAAAGCACCAAACAAGATTTTTTTAGTTGTGGAGCTAAAACCTTAGTAAATACAGTGCCTGAATCGTGTCTCCTTCACTTTTGCTGAAATTGGGGGCTCCAAGGAGCTGATGGCATAGACAAAAGATGCATGAAAGTGCTGGAGCACTATATTTGCTGTATGCTCTGTTTGGCCCACTATACTTCTTTCCAGTTAATGAGGAAGGAAGAATGACACAAGCTCTCTCTGACTGGGATTTTGGCAGTGGATCAGGTCAGAGGTTGTGCAAAAGAGCTTTTGGAACTAGCATGAACTGAAGGAATGAACTGGGAAGAATGCCTGTCAGCAATGCATACATCCATCAGCTTTGCTTTTGCTGTCAGGTGACACTGGAAAAGAGCTGTGCAAGCCTTACTCCTGAACAGAATGGAAACCATGAAAGGGTCATAGTAGTCATAACATTGGCTCAGAGACTTACAGAGTTAAACAGCTTGCTACAGTTCATGTCCCAAGCCAACTCTTTTAGCTAGTTGTTAATTTACAAGCAGTGCCCACAATGCTGATTATTATTGCTTAGAAGAATGACTCAAGTCCAGCCAAAGCTTTCATAATGCTTCCATCTCAGATATGCATTGCAAGACTAAGAGATAGATCTTCTTGGTCACTGCAGGTTCTCAAGGAAGAAGTGATTAGTTAGTTTCAAATTGCTTATTGTCTTCTCCTAGAAATTCCTATTTTCACCCAGCATCCCCTATGACTGCATCTGAATGTCCAACAAATTTTACAACTATTTTATTGTGCTGGTTTTGACAGGGATAAAGTTACTTTTCTTCATAGTAGCTGATATGATGCTGTGTTTTTGGATTTGTAACCAAAACAGCCTTGATAACTGAAACATCAGTGTGTTATTGCTCAGCAGCGCTTACACAGACTCAAGGTCTTTTCTGCTTCTCATGCCACTCCACCAGCGAGCAGACTGGGGATACACAAGAAGCTGGGAAGAGACACAGCCAGGATAGCTGACCCAAACTGACCAAGGGATATCCCATACCATATGATGTCATGCTCAGCAATAAAAGCTGGTGGAAGAAGGAGGAAAGGGGAGACATTTGGAAGTAAGGTGTTTGTCTTTCCAAGGAACCAGCATGCATGATGATGCCCTGCTTTCCTGGAAATGGCTAAACACCTGCCTGCTGATAGGAATTAGTGAATGAATTCCTTGCAGCTTTTGCTTTACCTGTTAAACTGTCTTTATCTCCACCCAGGAGTTTTTGCACTTTGACCCTCCCTGGTCTCTTCTCCTCCCCATCCCACTGTGGGGAGTCAGTGAGTGGCTGTGTGGGGCTCAGCTGCCTACCAGGGTTAACCCGCAATATTTTTATGACACAGCAACTGAGACTTTCAACTTACCTCCTATCATTTGTCAGGTAAAAACTGCAGTCCTCTCTGAGGATTCAAGAGATACTCTCTGCTTTCTCCTACTCTCGAAGTCATTTCAGACCTTTTTTTCATGTTTTTTTCCTCAACACTGCATTGGGAGCTCTGAATGAATGCAAAAAATTACTGTTTTAATGAAGAAGAAACTGAAAAAGTGTGTTTTGGTTACAGCAGAGACTGGGTGGAGAATGGATTGAGACCAGCCCTGAGAAGGGTTTGGGGCTGTTGGTTGATAAGAAGCTCAACATGACCCGGGAATGTGCACACGCAGACCAGAAGGCCAACCGTCCCCTGGGCTGCATCCCCAGCAGCGCAGGCACAGGGTGAGGGAGGGTATTCTGCCTTTCTGCTCTGCTCTGGTGCGACCCCCCCCAGGAGTCCTGCGTCCAGCTCTGGAGCCCTCAGCACGGGACAGACCTGGAGCTTTTGGAGCGGGGCCAGAGGGCATCACAGCAATGATCCGAGGGCTGGAGTCCCTCTCTTGGGAGAAAAGGCTGAGGGAGCTGGTGCTGTTCAGCCTGGGGAAGAGAAGGCTCCAGGGAGACCTTACAGCAGCCTTCCAGTACCTGAAGGGGCCTACAAGAGAGCTGGACAGGGACTTTCTACACGGGCATGTAGTGATAGGACAAGGGGTAATGGGTTTAAATTGAAAGAGGGGAGATTTACATTAGACATAAGGAAGAAATTCTTCACTATGAGGGTGATGAGGCCCTGGAACAGGTTGCCCAGAGAAGCTGTGGATGCCCCCTCCCTGGAAGTGTTCAAGGCCTGGTTGGACAGGGCTTTGAGCAACCTGGTCTAGTGGAAGGTGTCCCTGCCCATGGCAGGGGGGTTGGAACTAGATGATCTTTAAGGTCCCTTCCAACCCAAACCATTCTACAATTCCATGATTCTATGAATAAGAGCCAGTGATATTGCTGTGGTAGTTACAAGTGAAACAGTCTTTCACTCTAAAAGATACTATGCAGACTCTGTTTGTTCAGATGGTGCACTGTGCTTTTGGTCTAAAGCTATTACTTAAATTTTCCACATAACGACTTCCCAAAGATGCCTTTGAAAATTTCTAAAGACAACATGTACTTAATACTTTAATATAAGCAGGTTTGATTCAATACAGATTGTTCAGAAGCACCAAATATCTGTGAATGTATCTTGGGTTGTATCTAAATCTGTACTTCCGTGCATAGTTTTGTGTCTGAGAGCAATCCCAAGCCACATGGTCTGTGAAACAGCACAGTAAGCTTAGTAGAAATACAAACCATGTGAACTGTGATGCCACTAAACCACAGATCTTCCTTTTGTCTGTTTTGATAGCCCTTGATCCTCCAAGGACGTGGAAGTATTTTTCAGTCCAGCAACTGAAAAATATGGCCACTTTGGATTCTGGAAAGAAAAACATTCTGCTTAAATCCATCCCTCTATACTTTTGTTTTCAGACACTGTCTGTCAGTCTAGCCTTTGAAATTAGCACAAATACCCATGAGAAATATAATCCTGCTCAAGGCTCTGAATCAAATACATTGCAGCCGATAAATAGTTGTCCTTTGACTTCCAAACGATGTTTAATCTCTGAAGCAGGTACAGTCACCTTGGATAATCTGCTCATCAGTTTTCTAGGTTAAATAAATGGATATATTAGCTTCCTCTAGATTTCATTGTTCTGCAATAGCAACAGGAACATAAGATCACCACCACAAAAAAGAACCAAGAACTATCTGCTAAGCTTTGTGGAGTCAATTAACGAACCTCAGAAAAAAGGGTCTTTATCACTCACAAGGTGATTCTGTGCTGCCCAGTGAGATAGTAGGCATGTCTGGTGTGAGGAAACTCTACTTTAGGAATGTTATGTCTGCCTTGAGCAGATGTAGCTGGGTAGCAGACCTGTTGGCTGTGAGACTGAAATAACATGTGCTTAGCCTAGTGCCACTGGCGACACTGAGGCTGCCACCTTTACTCTCCTCCAGGTGGAAATGGTACCATGGAGTTTCTCTTCTCAGGGTTTGCCCGTTCATTATCTGTATGACAATATCCCTGACTTTGCACAGTAACTTCCTGGAGACTATTTGGAACAAAGTACAGAAAAAGAACATGATCACTTCAGATGTTTAAAGAACTAATATAAAGAAGATTAGTTAAAAGAAACTTTTATGTAACATTGGGCATGCTCAGTAAAAACTTCTTAGGAAATCAAAATAATGTCAGTATATTTAGATGAAAATACTTTTAAAGTTGAGATTCAGCTCAGAATTAAATGAGCATTTGACAGAACCCATTGTACAGTCTATAGAACTCAGATATCTCATGATTTTAACGCTTGTAAGATTAATTTTTTTCAAAAAAAATCAAGAAACAAAAATGAAGCATATCTAGTACAAAGTGTTCCCAACGAACGCTAAGGACACTGCAGCCCTAAACTCTGTGAGCTTCTGTGTTCATGAGACAGTGTCCTACTGAATTCTCTTTTGGTAGGACACAGTTAACTCACTATTTTGAATGCAACTGACAATAGTCAGCTTGGCTTCCTCATCATATAAATCATCACAACAACAGGAACATGTACAATTACCTGCCTCAAATCCACACTTATGTAGGACAGACGATCAATGGGGAAACTAAAATTCATTCTTTAATGCAATTACAGATCATCTGGAGAGATGATTTATGGAATTATAAAGGTCTGACATTCGTCGACCACTGATTTACACTTTAAATTATGCAAAGCTTTGGAGATTATTTGTTGACCTGCTGTGACCTAACTTGAGTTGACTGTTGCAGCAGTGAAGAGCATTGCCTGGAGGTCACAAGCAGATTTTATACCCTGTTGGTAGTAAAAACAATTCATTAAGTCCAAACTGGTTTTGCAATATAAAGCTATTAAAAAACACTAAAGTGAAGGTCATATCAGGTCAAGAGTCCCCTCATCATTTTCCAAACAGAGAGCAAGCTGCCCACACCTCTGCTTTATTGAGGCTGAAATCAGGTTAGGTCCTTGTTTGCCAAATACAGCAAGCAAAGCCAGGCATTTTTCAAAAGCTGGTAGAGGTACACTGTGCTTCTATCAGTCAGAGCAGACAGTAATCATCTCAATCTGGTGATTATGGAGGTTTTGTGAGAAAGTAAGCAGATCGGACATGCTTAGTGGCAGCAACAGTGCCACTACCTCTATACTCCAGAAGCACTTGCTTGCTGCAGAAATAGGTAGTTATAGCATTTTTTTGCTTTTAAGTGACAAGTAGATCTCCGAAGCCAAAGAAGGAAGCAACAGGAACTTCCTAGCTTGTTTTGTCAGTGTGATATGCAAGAGATGAAATAGTCTGTGTCAAATTTATAGGAAAAAAAAAATTAAGTTTTTTTATGAATTTCAGGCTACGTTAAAATGAAAGCACCTCCTTGGCACATCATGCTAAATAAATAAGGTTGATGGAGGGATTGCTTTTCAGAGAGCCACTGAAATTGTTAGAAAGTGAAGGAATGTTTAGAGAGATTCATGCAGGAGTTACCGATCCTGAGAGAAGCTGTCCACACCTCACACACAACAGGGAGAAGTTAATTGCAAAGCAATGTCTGTGAAAAGATGACAAGCTAAAGCAGGTCTAGACAGGGGGGTTGGAACCAGATGATCTTTAAGGTCCTTTCCAACCCTTACCATTCTATGATTCTATATGGGTAGCAAAAGGCTATTGTGTAAGAAGCATTTTGGTACAAGTGAGGAATCCATCACAGCTGTAATAGTGACATTTACATGTGTTGAAAGTTTCTCCAGAGTTAGACTTGCCCTGTTGGCATAAGAAGAGGTATTTATTTTTAAAAATTTAATGAGAACTTGTGAGAAACTATTAAGAAACCAAGTTCCCAAGTTCTAAACTGTGACCCAAAGCCTTTCGTGCAAAAACCTAAAGGTGTCCTTTTTTTTTTTCCTGTGATTTTACTGATGTAACAGTTAGGTTAGTTGTATGAGTTTCCTTGCAGTTCCCAAAGAGAGGCACTTCAAAGTGGGACAAACTGCCCTGTGAAGGTGTGTGTAGTCAGCTGGCAAAGCTGGATGAAATGAATTGTGCCTCTCAACTTCCATAGAAAATGGAGTAATCCCCGCATTTCCCATGAGCATGCTATAAAACAGTAATCAACAATCCCAGATATGCTAGAGTTCCCAGAACCGTCCCATGCAATCTCTACGCCTTTAGGGACTTCAGGACTGGTGACTGTGTATTTTTAATTTCCTAGAGGCCTTAGAAAGCAGAAGGTTCAATTTTATGCAGTGAGAAGTGACACACTGGTTTCACTAATTGAGCAATTTTTCCTTTCATTTGTTTACTTTTCTCTTTGTTTTCACTGTGACATCAGAAAGCAAAATCCTTGGGCTAAACTTAGGAGCCCATGAGAAAAAATAATTTATCAAGGTAAACACCTGCTTTGAAGTTAATTAGAATTTTTTAATATGACTTAGCAGAGGACCTGTGCCTGTCCCCTTTGCAGGTCTCCAGTTGAAATATTGCTCAGCAGGGAGAGGCTGGAATGTCACTACAAACCCTGGACTACAGTCAGGGCTTTTTTTCCTCCGTCACTAGAATAACTTAGTTTCTAAGAAGTTAATTTTACACACAGTTGGCACAAAACCCTCTTTGCTTCATTTTCTTTCTTAAGATCAGTTATGTGCAGGGGCTGAGGGTGTGGGAGTGTGCGTTTGTGTGTAATACGAGGTACCCTGATCAATCTTGCCAATGTTCAGGATTAGTAACTGACGGTTCAAACTCAGTTGAGCAGTTCGATCTTGTCTCCCCTGCCGCAGTGTCCGTGCTGGTGTAACAGCTAGCCAGCTGCAGAAGGAAAAAGCCAAGGGTCCGACTCGCCGTTAGGTGGTGCCGCTGCCTTTTAGTAAAAATCCAAGCCAAAACCCACAAAAGACTCTACTATGCTCATTTTAATTATGCAAATAGGAACAGCTCCAAGAAAGAATCTGCAGGGGAAGATTAAGTTGTAATGTGGGAAAAAATTATATATATATATATATATATTTTCAATGAAAGAGATTTTGGCTGTTGAAATGGTTGGTAGAGAGGAGTAGCTTCATGACTTGAGCCCAGTTATGACGCTGTCTGCCAGACCTGGAAGAAGTGTTGCCCTGTTAGGTTTGCCACCCGCCCTTACCAGGGCACTTGTCCAGGGTGTACATCTTATGCCTAACCTTTCTCACTGCAGTTTATGCCAATTGCAGAAAACTGACACCCAGGAGGGTGTCTCTCTGGCCCACAGAGAATCATTTTACACCCCAAAGCATGCTTTCTTCTGCATAATTGGCTAAGCTTATGTATTTGTCTGTATTATTTGGGGTTTTGCCAATTTACCTGCCCCATTTTAAACCCTCTTAAAGTGACTTGCTTTGTAACCTGCTGATAGGAATGCCAGACAGTAAAATTACTTCTTTACCTGCACTTCTTATTGACTGATTTTCATTTTATTGTCTGCCCCCTTGTCCAGTGGTGACAGATAACGCATATTATTCAGTAGACCAAATCAAGCTCCTGATATAATCTCTCTAATTGCTAGCAGCCCACACAGTTCAGTGCGGTGTCTTTTTGCACGTCGTCTGTAGACAGCTGGCACTGTTTGCTTTGTTCTGAGGCTCAGCTCATGGGATGAGGTAAATGAGCCAAATACTGAACCTTTGCTAGTGACCATCAGTGGAACAAAACTCAGAGCTGCTGACCACCTGATCACACCTTCAATCTTGGTCCCACAGAGGCACCTGAACAGCTGGCTCGGTTGAAAGAATTTTGGCTGCAAACAGGGAAGGTTTTAAGAAAACAAATGTTCCCTGACTTACCTGTTTTTGTTTCAGCTGCTTCCTAGATAGACTCCAGTGTATATCTTAGAAAAATGGCAGGTGAGGTGGGGGTACTGTTCAAGATTATTTGGGCCTGGCTCGGCTTAGACCCTAGTTTACCTTTCTGAGGACGCAAGCACTGCATTTTGTGTCCATGGATCCAGCTCATTCTAACCAGCTCAGCAAGAGCAGCTGGTAATAGCAAAGACCTGGGGAGTGCCTGCTACTCCTGAGTTCCAGCAATCCCAGCAAAATCAACAGCCTAATTTCTGCACATCAGCTTTTCCATTGGCATAATTGAGAATAATGAACTGAACCAACAACCCCAAGGCTGACTAATAACTACAGCTTCTCTGATGATGAAAAGTGTTCCATATCCTATTATAAGCAGATCAATGTGAATAATTGGCAGACGTAACACAAAAGCCACTGGTTGCAGAGATTTCATTATAGTTTTCAAGTAAAACTTCAACAGCTACATTTTTATGATTTAAATATTATATCTTTAATTTCTTGAAACATTCAAAATTACTATTATTTTTTGTAATTTCCTTACCTACAGTTACAGAAACCAGAACTTTGTACTTGTCCTATCCCCTTGTTTCTTATACTTTCATCACTCTCACTAGCCTTGTGATTGCTGTTCTAAAACCTGCCATCCCAACACTGTGAATGTCATCCTGGTAGCAGCAGCAGCTGCCCCTGCTGCCATATACTCCCTAACGCTGTGAACTACCCACCCCATGATGGCCTCACTCTCCTGGAGACTGTGCTCAGGTTTAACCAGTAAGCTGCTTAGTAAGAGAGATTTTCTGCAGTTCTTCTGGCCTCACTTTTGGGGAAAATTACCTCCTATGTGTCTGCTGAGCATGAAGCTGCAGTATTCAGCTGGAGTGAGGAAACAAAAGAGCTGTCGTTTTCTTTTTGAAATAGAGATCCAATCACCTGCAAAATCAAAGAAGATGGCATTGGAGATTAGTGCTTTCTTCACATGGCAGGTTGTTGGAGAAAGTATCTGTAACAATGGGCAGCTCCTGTGCTTCACCTCACCCCTTCTCAGTCAGCAGATCCAGAGGCTTTTGGACTGACTTTGTGGGGGAGCTGCACAGGGAGGGAGGACTCACTCCTTATGTGATCGCACAGAGTGTTGCTGCAGATGGGGTGTGTGGTGGTAGTCCAGGGACTGGAAAGGCAACACAAGTTTGGATCGGGCTGGTCAGGCACACGCACAGCAGGCTTAATACTATGCTGAGCTACAGTGCTCCATAAAGTCCTCTTGCTGGAAAGAAGAGTCATTTCAGCCCCCTCCAGCTCTGGTAAAGCTGGTACCTATAGGCATGGGTGAGAAGTATGAAGAAGTATACTCCCTGAGATGCCATCACTTGTATCCCTGTACTTGTCTCTCCAAGCTTTGAAGGATCTGGCTATTTTCTCAGCATTTTACGCACAGTTCATGCCAGCCCTTCTCCTGACCCTCACTCTGGCTGGGGTGTGGTGAGGGCTGAGTAGGTCATCAGCTCGTGTTTTATTTATTCTTTATTATTTATGTATCCTGTGTTTAATTCTTTGAAACACACCCTGATTATTTTGAGGGTGATTTCTTTTTTCTCTTTTTTATGTTCCCAAAATTAATCTAATTAATATGGACAGTATCTTGCACTAGGAATTTTGGAGGTGTAAATCAAAGTATGTCTCTAGGGCTAGTTACCTTCACTGGACCTGATTCTGACCTGTGGATTGACTTTGCAGCTTGACCCTGGACATGCCTCACCGCCAGAGACTTGCTTGATGATCTGGACTATTCGCTGACACCGGCTGCCATCCCTGGGCTTGTCCTGCTCTGCCCACCTTGCTTGGGTACTCCAGGACAGACCCTGGCTACAAAAGTCTCTAACCTGCCAGCCATGCCATCACTCTTGGCTCCCATCCCTTAGAAAGCAGCGGGCCTTTGCTTCTTCTTGACACTGGCCACATTTCTGATCTGCATCGTATTGTCTCCAACATATGCATGCTGCGTGGTCAGCTGTGTGTAGCTGATACTATCTATGACTTCTAAGTCTGTAGGCATATTTTTAAACAAGCTCCTCTGAACTTTGAAAAACTAAATTTAGTGGATTTGTGTGCCACTTGTTCCTTCTAGTTCAGAGTTTCCTGGGAATCCTACCTTGACTTTTGCCTCAGGAAGTTTGCTGTGCTGATGCTATGGTGAGTGGCTGCTGTGCCTCAGCAGCCTGGTAAGACAGTCCCTTTGTTCCCTGACTGTGGTGGAAACAATACTCGAGAACGTGGTTTGCACCTGCTTCCTTTCTTGCATGCCATATTTGGAGATGAGCTTATAGGTTGTGTCAATATTAAATAAACCACAAACAAACAAATCCAAACAAAAGCTGTAGTCATTGGTGTAGGATTTTCTTTTTTGAACCTTTTCCAAAATTGCTAGCTGCTTGTTACTTCATCTGCAGGTGAACAAGAACATTCTCTGGGGCAACAGCACGCTCCAAAGACAGAAGCCATTGCGTTGTTACTGCATCTCTTCAACAGGAGGATGTGAATCCACCCTGATGCCGTGAGACATGAAAGGTACTGGGACAGGAGGACTCTGTGAGTTTGCTGTCAGCAGTACTCTCAGCAGTCCAGCTCCAGATCTAACCGGAGTGAGAGCAGAGCTCCTCGCTGCGGATGGGGAGAGATCCAACTCACCAGATATTTTCCATGTCTGGAATACCATGTTTCTACTAAATGAGGGCACAGGGGGCAGCTGAAAGGAAAACAAACTACTTTTATATAAGCATGGTGCAATTAACATCCGGTTTGTGTTCATTTGAAGTTCACTGTTTTTCTTTTGTTAAGCCTAATTGTCATCCAAGACAAGTTCTGAAATTGCCCTTAGCTTCTGTGAAGACGGGCATTTATTTCTCCTGTTACTTACCTTGTTTTTAACCTGTCTTCTTTGTTAATATTTCTTTGGCCTGAATGAAAAGCTGATCTTGTACAGAAGGCCTTTCCATCTTAATTTCATCTGGTACTGTAGGCACTTTGTGGAGCTATTCACAGAGAAGCTAATCTACACTGCAGACCCCTTATCAGCTGTGTGCCCTGGGCAGGGAGGAGAGGGCGGCAGAGCGGAATGCTGGTGATGCCACTCCTTCCATACAGCCTGCAGGTAAATTTGAGAGTGTGTGTGTTAGTTAAGCTCTGAGTATCTTACCTGGACTTTGTGTCTAGAGCTTTCCACAGAGCAGTGCATGGTTATTTGGTTATTAAAATCTAACCTAAGGCTGTCAGACCAAGTGTATGCACTGGGTATGTGGAATCTGCTTTGAAAGTCACACAGGCAATCAGTTTGCACCCGTAAATCAGCCAAGCCAGGTGTTTCCTCAGTGCTTTCAGCCTTTTCACAATTCAAAGGGCTGGCACAAGTTGCAGAGTCTTTGACTTGTGAACAACAGTGTCCTGATGGGTTGGAGGTGGGGGAAGTGAGAAGAGTTTCTGCCAAGGACCTCCCTAGGGCCTCCGGGTCCCAGGAATGACCTGCTGAGTGCTCAGACGTGCTGGTGCTGGGGGGTAATGACACAAAATCAACGTAAAGAGCTCTCCAGCAGGAAGGAGCTGCTATGGCTGGTGGACTAGGAAACTTCTCAAAGGCTGTCTAACACTAACAATTCTTGACTGAAAGGCATGGGCTTGCTGAAAAGGTAAGTGTCCAGAAGGGGTGATGGCAAAAAAAAACTTCCCAGGGCACAAGAATATTTGAATTCTAGTCTGTCCAGGGGGCTGCATATGCCTTGAAAGTGGCAAGGAAGCCTTTACCTGGTTAAGTAATCTTAATGCCATCATTGGCATGTTGGACCAAGGTGATATTGGTGCGTGGCTCTTAGAGATCCAGCTCTAGAGATATTACTTATCTTTATAGAAAACTGGTCTGGATGCGACAGGGATGTCCTAGGTCTTCTGTGTGTCCATCAAGCCCCACAGAGCCTCAGGGCTCAGTGCTGTGGTTTGGCCCTGGCAACAAAGGACCCTGAGGTCTCTCTATCGCGAGAAGAATGGGGAGAAAAAGGCAAAACTCGTGGGTCGGGGTAAGGACAGTTTCACAGACAGCAAAGGAAGTGAACAGTAACAACAATAATACTGATAAGAACATGGGAATACACACAGCAACTCTGTCACTGCCCGATGCCCAGTGCACTCCCCAGCCACGATTAATCTCCTCCCAACCAGCTCCCCAACTTCTCACCAAGCATGACATCAGATGATATCGAATACCCCATTTGTTTGGCCAGTTTGGGTCAGCCGTCAGGCTGTGTCTCCTCCTGGCTTCTTGTTGAAAATTAACCCAGGACACTGGGCCACCTTCTCTGAAATGCCACACAGGTGTTCCAGCTGTCTCTCCCTGTTGGTTTTGAGGATGTGATAATGATGCAATGAAGTAGATGAACCTTTCTATTATTTTTAAAGTCGTTAAAGACAGTTCCTATTTACCTCTAACTAAAGCAATAACTTTTTTTTTTCAAAATCAAGTTGATTGCCAAATTGGTTCATTATAGGCCCCACGGATGGTAGTTTGTTGCAGATTACTTTTACTAACATGCTATGAAATATGTAAAAAAAAAATGCAAATAACAAAAAAATGAAGCACATTCTATAAAACATTGAGAAAGAATCTTTAAATGTTCAAAACTGAAAAAAACATCTAAAATGGAAGTTTCTCTGTGGAAGTTTTCTTCCTCGGAGTTGAAAAACCTTGACAGAAAACTTAAGGCTTGTAAGAATAGCCTTTCTGACAAAACGCCTTGTTGTAATAAAAGTTTCTCTAAGCAGCACCCCTGAAGGAGCTTGTGTCCATGGTGGCAAAGACAGCCCTGTGTTTGCAGCCACCCTCCCCTCCTGCGTGTCTTCTGCTTCTACAGGCCTTGGAAGGAGAGGAGGCAATTTATATCAAATCTTGGCTTTCTGTAGGTTGACTGTGCTGCAGGTTGACTTGATGGTAGGAAAAAATCCACCTCTTGTGGAAATTTTTAACGTTCAGACATAATATATTGAAATGTAAAATGCATTCAAATTAGAGACTAGGTGTAACAGCGTTAGTGGCTTACCACAGCTGGAATTCAGTGCTGAGCAAGGGAACCCAGTGCAGGCCTGCTCTAATTCGGATCAGGTGGCGTGCCAGAACACGTGTGCTGAATCTGGAAGGTTTTTTGCAGGTATGGCAGGGGGTAGTCTACACCACAATAGCAGCACGGATTTGCAGCAGCCAGCCTTGCTCTCTTCCATGAGACCTATGTATTGAATAGATAGGTCATCCCAGTAAATGAGAGGTTGAGCTCAGCAGGTTGGCCCAGTCAAATAATTGTGTATAAAGAAGCAGGGGGAGTAGAATATCTTCTCACTCTACCAAAGAACCCTGGGCCCTCCCAGAGCGGGACTGGGGCCGGCTGGTGGAGCAGCTCGGGCGTCGTGCATGCCGGCGGCGCTCGGTCGTGCTGCAAGAGCCCGGGGCTTGCTGCAGGCCAGCACCACGGAATGCGCAGGGCGGCTGCTGGCTGCGGCTCTCCAGCGTCAGCCGCTGTTCTGGGGAGGTCAGGCTGGGTCAGGCCACAAGCCTCTGTGATGGTTTTGTGCCATCATGGGCCTCTGCGTCTTTCCCAAGACATGTCCCCACTACGCTCCCGTAGGCATGGCTGCTCAGGACCTGCGTGCATTTCCCTCGCTGCTCGTGCTTCCCTGCAGCCTGCGGAAAGGCTGCAGGAGCCTTTGGCCAGACTCTCACCCTGCCCGCTGGGCCTGCACTCAGGTGCAGCTGTTTGTGTGGTGAAGATGCCCGGCGTTTTGCAGAAAAGCAACTGCCCGTCCTGCCAGGGCTGCAGCACAGGGTTCTTGCCGGCTCTCCCAAATGTTTTGCCCAATTCTGAATCTTGCTGAACATCCAGTGTGTGATTTCTGTACAACGATGTCAAATACTGCTTTGAATTACCGAAAGGTAGAGGGAAAACTCTTCAGCATCACTCACAGAATTTTGTAACAGATACGATGCATATGAGTTCACACCAGTTGCTGTTTCACCAGTTTCTATGTAAAAATACTACAAGTGGACAATGTTGGGCTAGGCAAGGCAGCAATATTAGATTTGAGGGGTAAGGGCAAGGCAAAACATTCTGGGGCTTTTGCTTTGTTTTGCTGCAGAAATTTGAAGTCAGACTCAGTAGCCGTTCACTCTGCGTGGCTCAGAGATTTTGTTGTTGTTGTCATTTCTCTTTGCTTTTCATTGCTGTGTGTGACTTCCACAAAGGACCGTCAGTACTGTGTGCTGCCTGGAATTGGAGCTGTTTTCAGTACACTCCCAGCACAGCTACTGAATACAAACTGCGAGGCAGCACAGCAGGAGCTGTGCAGTGACCTGCGATCAAAGGGAGATGCTGCTCTGCTGGCCCAAGTGCCAAGCGATCTTGTTTTAACTTAAGAATGTCAAAATAATATGGAATAAAATACGTGAGGAATGATCTCCCATTGCTCGTGGAGGGAAGGAGGGATTCCTTCTTGCCTTTCTGCGGAGTCCTGTCAAAGCCGAGTCCCACTGTGGGAAGGTGGGGAAGGAAAAGGCAGGAGAGAAGAGGAAGGACAGGCAGAAATCAAAACGAGGGGGGGTGATCTGCAAAGAGAAACGTTTCTGCTGCTGAAGCAGAGGAAGCATTTCTGAAGGGAATCGCCCCACTCCCCACTCACAAAAGGCTGGGTTTTCAGCAGTTAGGAGGATAATGGATTAGTTGCTGCTGACAAATGTCACACCTTCTTCCCTGCTGTTGTGGGTGAGGATGGCCTTTCTGACCGCAGTCTACGTATATTCGGAAGTGCAGCTTTTTGCCTGTTCGCAGACCCTGGTAGGTGAGGCTGGCAGAGCAGCCGTGCTGGTTGCTTGTGTGCTTTGCAGCCTCGGTAGAAGCTGGTGCCAGTTCACAGCCCAGCCCAGCTGCCAGGGGCTGCAGCAGGCACAGTCAGGTGTTGTCAGGGCAGACCCTCCCTGTTGATACCTCCTATCAGCATTTTGTGCAGGAAACAGGAGAAAATTGGCCCATATTTTCCATGGCCTCCAAGAAGAAATAAAATTCAACCTGGTGTTCCTGGGAAAGCTATCAGAAGCATGCGTCCCTCATGTACCACCAAGCAGAAGGGGCCTCACCCCAGGATCCAGCAGCTGTATGAAGCACAAGTGCAGGGCGTTGCTAAGAGGGGCTGCTCTTGTGCATGGCTTCTGGCTGGCAGTGAAGCTGTTACTTCACAGCAAGACTCCCAGGACAGAGCCACCTTTACTTGCAAAGGCCTCTGGTTTATTTTGTGATACTTGCAATTGACAAAGAACACAGTACAGAACAATATGGGGACCAGGACTGTGAAGTTTCAGATTAAAAATCGCACAGAAAATAGGTTTAAAATAGAAGATTTTGCATTTACCAGTGTCCATCTGCTGGAGCCCAACCCTGGAATTTCGGGTACCATGGTGCAAATTCACTAAGTCTATATGGAAAAGCGTGTTATCTGTTCATCTTATGGATGAGGCTGAGGTAGGGCTGAAGCATCTAAAGCCACAGTGCAGAGGAGCAGCAAATACTCAGCTACAGTTTGTGTCTGTGAATATGGGAAGGTCACCATTCAGCTAAGACTTTAGTATGGAAATTGCTGTGAATAGAGGAATTCCAGTGAAGTGAAAAGTCAGACTCGGAGCAGACTGCCTGGGTTTGGATGTTCCTTCAGTCTTATCCATCTCTCCTTAGCCTGCTCTGTTTGCACGTAAGTGTCATGACATATGCGGGTCAAAATTGAACCCTTAAGGTTATTTGTGCAAATTTATTCTTTTGTAGTTTACTGTAAAAAGCTGTAAGAACGGACAGCTTTTTAAACACAGGCCTGTTAATAAAGAAACCTAGCCACGGCAGACAGCTTCCCACTTGATTCTGACAGTTCTGGAATTCAATCTTCAGCTACATCTCTGCATTTTTTGGAAATGCTCTCTCCTGCAAAAGAAAAAAATTGCAGTTTTGAGATTTTTTTATGGTTTCCTTATCAGGACAGTTAAGCAGAGAATGAAGTCATTTGTAATGGGACCGCATTACCTGCTGTTGCGCTCTCTTTCTGCTGAGAGGTGCTGCGGAATATGTACTTACTTCTGATGAGTTGCTAGCTCTCGCTAATTGTAGCTCGTGCCCCAGCTGAAGTAAACAAGAGAATTATTATTTAGGCCATTCTTGTCTTCTGCTCAGGAGCCTTGAGCATTGCTACAATAGTAATGATGCATCTATGCAGCAAAGGAGAAGAGTTTTAGAGCAGAGAGTAAATACTCAGAAGAAACACTGAATGAAAAATGGTTTTGAACCCCCTGATAGTACTTTGATACAATTGCGGAGCTTGGTTGGACAATTGGGCTTCACTGCTTTCTGTGGATTTTCTCAAGAGGCTGAGAACTGCCCTGACATGGGGGCAGTAAAAGAAACTCATCTGCCTAAATTTCATATAGTGCTCCACAAAATGGCCAAGTGCAGATATACCTAGCTGAGAGCTACATGTATGTGTGAAATGGGAAAAATCTGACCACTGTCCCTACCCACAACACAATAAACCTCTCCCACTAGCAGAGCACCAGACTTTAATGCTTTAATAGCTAATTACAGACAGGAGATTCATTCAACACTATTGATAACATATTACTACCTCCACTTTATAGTTGTTGAGAAAAGATCGCAGCTGACTTGGAAAGGAATTTCACCACATCCACTGAAAAGGGAGAATTGTAAAGTATCCCTATGGTAAATAAATACTGATATCAGAACCTGAACTAAACATTTTAATTTCTTTTTTTGCATTTTGTCCCTGGTTTCTTTAGCTAATACGAGGGCTCTAGAGAATAATTTCCAGCAAATAATGTCTTTGATGAATTTATTCTCATTTTCTGTCTGTGAAATACCATGAACATGTAGTGTTTTTAAAGACTAACTCAAATGCTTTTCCATCTTTTGCACTAATGATTATAAATATTTGTAATTCAAGCTATGCTCCTTAACAGGGAGCAATCAGGCAGCTTCTGTGGTGCTTTTAAATTTTCTTTCTCATAGAGGCCAAGAAATCTGGTGCAAAGATTGGTAACATATGAGCCTGGAAGATCCCTTCCATGAAGTTTGTAGTTCCATCACCAGAAACATTCTTACTGGTTTGACTGTTTATCACGTGTGAATTCAAAAGGGTAATGAATGTGCTTGTGGCACAGGAACTTAGCAGATGGAAGGACGGCTTTGGAGTGGGTTCCCCACCCTTCTCAGCACAAGTGTCAGCAGCCCTGCAGTCCTGCACTTTGCAATGGAGCGTGTCAGGCTTGTGGGAATGGTGGTGAGCTGGGACCTTGCTAAGAAGCTTGCAATGAGCTTCTCCTAGTGAAACCTGTGTCAATGCTGTCTGATCTCAGAGTACTCAGCCATTGTTACCCAAGGATAAAATGGTGTCTTCAAAATGCTGTTTTGTACAGGAATGCTGTGCAGACTAAGCATTTTCTTTGGAATTATGTTAATACCAGGCTTTGCCGTTTCGCAGAGGAGACCATCAGTTTGTACCCTCTGCTGTCTCACTTTTGGCAGGACTGGTGTAAAGATTGTTGAGACTATCTATAGTCTCAGCCTGTGGGGAAAGATATTCAGCTTCAGAGTGGAGGAGATTCTGTGCACTGGAAGCTTCTTTATTTACGTGAAAGGAAGGTATTGACAGAACAGTATGCAAAGAATATGTCTGACAGTCCGATGTGTGGCTGCATCTTGGGAGAAGGAAGAATAGAAATCGCTGAAGTTTCAGCAAATTGGCTTGCTTTAACTCCTCCTTTCCTTGATCTGGGATCCCTGCTAGCTGCTAGTATAACCACAGCTGATGCTTGTGGTAGAGACTCACTGACTCTGCCTTTCTTGGTCTCAAGTATCCCCTGTAACTTCACCTTTATTCTGCTAAAGAATACAGCCCATTGTCTGCAGTTCCCCTCAAGACATTTCAAGCAGTTCTTGGTGTCAGCTGTAATTCTGTCAGTAACTCAATCCAGGATGGGCTCTCACTGTTTAGCAATGCTCTTGAACTCTGTAGCTCCTTGGAAGCAGTTGCTAAATTAATGTAAACAACACCCTTGGGATAATAGATAATACTACTTTTTTATCTTTTGTCTGTAAATAAAAAAAGACTCATTTCCACTGAGAACGTAGCTGGCCTGGTAACGTGATCCCGGCCTGGGCTAGCTTCAAAGTTTACATTTCTTTATCAGAAGAGGAGTCAGTCCTCAATAGGAACCTAATCAGAGTCCCACACTTGGAAAGAACAGCAGATGTGATAAAATATGGGAACAAAAATATGGGGTGAGATGTCATATTTTCTTGCCTGGAGAGGCCAAGTGTGATCAATAGATGGTTTCAAGAAAACAAATCATGTGCAGGGACACCAGCACTTCTGTGTCGGCTGCTGAGCATTATTCCTGCTCATTTAATTGATGATAGATTTAATAGCTTGGATCAGCAGCTACAGAAGAACTATCCTCCTGGCAGCTCGATGTGCGAGTGGCCTCTACCTTGCCAGCCCTGGTCAGGTTGGGAAGGAATGAGATGCATCCAGGCAGCCTAGCTGAGACTCAGGAGGTGCAGACCACTGGAAAATGGAGTGAATCCTGTGTTGCCCTGGCACATCACTGAGCTCTTGGAGGCCTGTGAGCATGACAAGGAGATACAGTCCTGCTCCTACCTCATGTTGCGAATGTTCAGCCTGTTCTCAAATGGTTTGTGACATCTAACCCATTACTGTAGATAAATAGCTATAGACATAGAAAGTGATGCTACCCAGGTAACTGTGTTATGCAGCACAGTAACAATCTAATGCCAAGATAAAGGTAGCACTCCTTTAGGATATATATGTGCTGCTGCTGAAATCACACTTGCAGTCATACTCCTGCATGAAGACAGCACATAATACCTATGGAAGAGACATAGCTACCTTTAACCTGAGCAAACAGATATTAACCCCATGGCTTTAGTGAATTACTCTGGAGTTACATCGTTTTAAGAGCAGTATTTGGCCCACTACGTCTAAATCACTCTTGGTAGAAGGGCACAGGCTTCCACCATCAAGTCTTCAAATGTTTTGCAACAATGAGAACAAAACCAGGTAAATTTCTCCAGTCTTATACCACCTGAATGATACATTTGAATCTTTTTAAAATTTTGTTGGGAGTGCAGAGTTGCGCTTTTGCAGAGTCCAGCACACTGGGATACTCTGGCACTTACCAGATGTGGGCATTCCCCATGGCTTCCTGTGCACCAAGGCAATTCTGGATATAGAAATCTAAAATTAGCAGAGCAAGATCCACCACCGTGTACTGTTGGAAAACTCCAAGTTAGTACCAGCATGTTACTGAAACCTAGTTAACCAGTGACTACCTTTTTGTAACACAGCAAAATCAGAACTACCACAAGCAATAAGAAATATTGCAATAAAATAAGCAATAAAATACAAGTGGGAAAATGCAAATGTCATTTTCTCTGCTTTTTATTTTAAAAAAGCCCAACATTCTCTTTCCCCTTATTTCCTACTAGTCATCTTCTCCTGGCTCGCTTCTTGCAGCTGATGGGTCACATGACAGAGTCAAAGCCTGGCATGGCATCAGTGCATTGATCTCCCATGCCGATGGATCCCTACCATAATTCTCTGTGGTACGTTCAAGGAAGTTCTTCTTTTCTTGCTGGCTGCTTGAAATCACTGGCTATGTTGATGTTGTTCTTATTCAAATGATATATTGGGGCTTTTTCAAATACATGGCAGACAGAAGCTGGTAGGCAATGTAAACAGCTTGTCAGATTTTCACATTTGCCCCAGACAGTCAAAGCAGATAATTTCTGCAATTAAAAAGACTTATATTTCTTTGTTAGATGCAGTTCATTGTGGACATTTTGCCTGTCTCACATAGAATTTTTTCACATGATTAGAAGAGAGATTTGGAGTATCATGACACATCAAAGCAAGCTCTCAGGTGTACCAAAAATCTCCAAAATCGGTCAAACTTTTAATGTTTCCTTGGGGGTCTCATTCATCAAGTGTAAACTATGACCCCGAGGAAGCATGTCAAAAACTGTCCTCAGTAGGAAGGTAGGTTTGGATGGAGAGGAGAGAGTAGCTGCCTTTGAACAGCGAAAGCATCCCCTCGATGAAGAGGGCTATTTCTGTTTCATCAGGCCCATTTGGTTCCTTGTAAAACTCCTCCAGCTGTGGGGGTCTCCTGCTACACACATACAGTCTTGCATGGAAACAACCTACTAATTACTGTTACTGAATTCTCTGAGATGCTGGGAAGCCTCCTTCTAGGCTTTTATTCCATATTGTGGGTGAGGGAAAATTGTTTGGGCTCTGGAACCAGCTCTGTCTTGTATGCTATGTTCTGACAGCCTGGGATATAGTATGTGTTACCGTGGGCTTCATGACAACAAAATTTCATGTTTATCTCTGTCTGTGTGCTCATGTGTGCTCAATGGAGGCCAAGACCCCAGGGGTTTTTCCCACCCCTGCATTTGGATGAGGTGGCCCTGAAAAGTAAAGATTCAAACTGATACCTTGCACTTCATGCTTCCTTTTATATATTAATATGTATCTGTACTCTTCAGCAGTACTCTTGGGGCAGTCAGAAGCTATCAGACATGGCTTTCGTTTGCTTCGAGAAGGTGCTGCTGCATCCTGGCTAAACAAATGACAAGCACATGACTCACAAGTTTTGAGGTAGCCTAATCCCCGGCTTCCCTTTCACTAAAGAAGCAGACGTGGAGTTATAACTGGAACACAAATACGTGTCTAAAATGTCTTCTCTCTATTTGAAAATTATTCTGCAGCTCATCAGTGTGACACTCGGAACCTACCAGCTAAAATGGACAGGCAATAGTAAAGGCTCTTGTAGGATTTTCAGAATAGTTCTGTTTTCAGGGTACAGAAAGCTGTTCTGGGGTGGGGAGGGGAGAATTCAGTGGGATACAGCTGACACTGAAGGAGGTCTCATCTTTGACAAAAGTACTTGTGTTAGTACTTAGTACTCAGGTTAGTTACCCTGAAACCTCTCCCATGCATCCCATTTCTCAAGTGCTGGAAAACATCATGCCTAAGCACACTCCGTACAGTGCGCTCAGGCTTACTGAAAGCAGCTTAGGAAGATTTTTTTTTATGACTTCCTGAGAAATTGCTCTCCCCCTCAGTAAGTTTTTACAAGTGTCTTGGATGGAATTTTTAGGATTTTTCAAGGTTCTTGAGACTGTTAATAATACTGCACAGGGCCTCAGGGAATGAGCAAGATGATCTAACAGGTTGTTTCCACCTCTTACTTCTGTGTCTCTTTGATTTAAGGATTTTCTGCATTTATTGGCTGCTGCTTCTTTTGGCCACTTTATACATTGTCTAGTGATTTTACTAATCATAGGTAATGGCAGAGGCTACTTGAAACATCACGTTGCCATAGAAACACAATAGCATCTAGTTGGGTCTAACCTCTCGCTCTCCCCTATCAGCCCCCATGGGAAGCAGAAATTCAGGCCTTAAAAATTAATCAATTTGATGTTAAGTTTTAGAAGATATTTTCTTTTGGTTGCCTGGGTTTCCCGCTGAATGTTCTTGTGCGGAGTTAATTATTTACACTAATAATACTATATTAAAGTTACAGCAACTAATTATTAGCACCATTAACACTGTAGTTACCAGAGCCACCATAACTCCTATTCTTATTTCTACTGTTATTATTATTGCTTGTTTGCTCAAAAGACTGATTGGATTTCTGTTTTCAGTCATCTACTGATGCAACCATGGAGGGAAACTTTCAGCATAATATGGGAGATGTGAACCCAGAGGGACCTGGGCGAGACCTTCGGGGATGAGTGAGGCTCATGAATCCTGTGCAACAATGTGCCTCAGTCAGGGGCCCGGCACACCAGTGCCTGCTTGCCTCTGTGTCACTGAATCACATTTCTTGCATTTGCAGACATGGGTCAAAATTTCTTCCTAGCCTCCTGCAACCTTCATTTAGCACACAGTGCTATAGCCTCCTGTTCAGAGACATATGACTCAAGACTCTTTTTCCCTCTGTTACTGATGCTTTTCAGATTCTTGTTTCTTTTCTGGGGTAGCGCTGGCCATCACGTGGACTGCAACCTGACACACGCCCTGTACAAGTTCCTTGTCATGATTCAGTGATCACTTTAGCCTGTAGAATTCTGTTATTTTCTCCTCTTACTCACATTTAAGAATTACAATATCTACAAGTCACAAGGGAAGGAAAGCATCTTTATAATAAAAGTTCTGTGGACCACTGTTCCTATGGTACTTGTCTCAGACAGACAATATGACTTTAGAGTTGGGTGCATAGAGAACAGTAATTTCAGGTAATCTTTAATAATCTGCAACTTCAAAGAGTCAATGGGAACCAGAGCTTTTTGTTGCATTCAGTCCGTGCGAGTTGTGATGTTTGGATCAATTTACTGACATTGCACACCCTAGTGAGCACATACTCTGCCATCAAAGAACAGACTAGTGCTGTGGTACTTCAAACAGGGTGGGAAATAACCATAGAGCTATTGTTTTAAATTGCTATTACTGATTGCACAGAGATACCAAAGGTCTATGCTGGGTGAGCTCTGCATTATTAAGAGCTGAACAGATCCAAGCCCGTGGCAGATTGTGTACAAAGAAAGGCAGGTTACTAGAATTGCCTCCTCCTTCCAGTTGCTTTTCTCCAGTGACTGCTGCTGCCAGAGAAGGCTGGAGAAGAAAAAAAATTCTAAAGGATTTGCAATATGACTGGCTTCTGGCAAAAAAATACTGTGTCTCAGCTCACTCGGAGATGACATCAGACCTTGCAACCCCTTTCTTGTCCTGGTCTATGGGAATAGGAAGTCTTCAGGAATTTTACCAAAGAGTTGGCTTTTCCAGAATTTGTTGAAACTCTAGGCCAGTAGTTCCTTACAGTGAGAATGCCGACAAACTTATCTCTAGTTAAATAAAGGAATTCAGTGAGGAATAGCCCTCTAAGAATGGTCTATGCTGCAAAGGCTTAGTTTTGCCAGGACTGGATTGGGAAATTACAGACGTGACTGTAGGGCCCCTGACTGCTGTGCTCCCGTTATTAGATCAGGCTGTAATTTTTCAGTACAAAAAATGGAATCAGTGTGTGTCTCTACAGCTTTAGGAGACAATTTTAGCATATAAATGGAATATAACCAGATGTCTCAAAGTATAGAGACAGCTGCCCATGTCTGAGGACAGTCTTCAGCAATAACTTTGACATAGCAAGAACTCCTGATATATTTCCGAGGAGTGTCTAGTTTGAGAGCAACAGCTTGCAGAGGCTACCTGTGCCTTTCTAGGATGGAGCTGTGCACAGCCAGTGAGAAAGGTGCTGATGGCTTGGACGTGATCAGAAGCCAATTGATCATGCCGCCTCCTTAGTGGGAATGCTGCGAACATGCTACTGCGTGGGGGAAAGGCACAGAGCCCAGGGCCCTACACTGACATGTTAGTGCTGAGCTTTGCTGACAGTCTCATTTCTGTAACAGGAATTCATATGTTTTTCTTTTGTAAACAGCAACAGCATTGATGTTCTTGGTCTTGTTAAACTGAGTTTGCTTCTGTAAAATCTGTATGTAGTTCTTCTGGAGCTTGCAGTTCGTCTGTCCGCTCTACACTTTGACGTTTCTTTGAGAGCTCCTGTTACTTTACTCTTCCCTTCTCTCTCCTGGCTAACGTGTTTCTGATCTGTACCAGCCCGTATAAAAACCCAGAGAGGAGAAACACTCTCTGCTCTCTTTCCATAAACTGGTAAACCTCTTCCTGAGACTTCACAACCCTTTGGAAGCACACAAAGTACATTTCATACTTTCCAGGTACAGTGCATGAAAATTCTGCTAAGTAAACACTATAAAGCAGGTTTTGAGAAAATATTAGTCACCATTATGCAATTCCAAAACCAAAACCACAAATAAAGTGCTAGTATATTTTGTTTTATTGGTTGTGACTGCAAATACTGTGTACACAAAGGAAACCTTTGAAAACCAACCAGCCTACAATTGTATGCATTTTGCTCTTACAAGGCAATTTGTCTAGTAATCTCAGTGTTAATTTTTTTCATCTGGTATACATAGCTGATCGACTGGACAGTGTTTTCTGTAATACCTCTGAAAAATTCACTTAAGGTGATTTTTTTTTCCTTAGCTCATTCTCCATTTTTTTTTTAATAATCTTACCTGTCCTTCTTTTTCATCTTTTCTGTGAAATACAGCTAAAATGTTGTTTTCATACACTGTCTTTTCACTTCAAAGTTTTCAAAGTAAATACAAGCAATGTGCATTTCATTAAAAAAAAAAAAGTAAAAAGTATCTAAATCCTGATATTTCAGGCCTGCCAGAGCTGCATCTGTTTAAAGATGTTACTTGCGTGCATGTGTACAGTACAGGAAGCTGGAGTGCTTTTCACAACTGCCTGGAGTTGTATCTTTTTTATTCTTCTCTTTCTCAAAACAATTTTAAATCTACAAGAAAGGTCAGAGGAGGTCATGATTCCTGACCCAGTGCTGAACTAGGGTTGCCTGTATCGTCTTTTTGATGCTCCGACCAGGGTCACTGAACTGGGGGTTATTATTGGCTCCCTGTGTCTACAAGGCACAGCCTATCCCAAACAATTTTTAAATCACCACTGGCATGAGCCTGTCAGGAAGGATAGTAGCTGGGAATGTCTAGACACTGCCGCCAAGACAAGCTCCCCTATGGTGGAGACACCGTGCACCGAGGGGGGTCAGTGAGAGGGTCCAGGAAACTGCCCCTGGAGCCCCTGGGCTGAAAGACAAAACTCCCATCATGCGCCCCGCAATTTGCTCCAGGGCTTTAGCCAAAGAATTTAAGATAAGAACATCTATAGGCCTTACAACTGGGAGAATTTTTAACTGTTTTATTGCTTTCCATAGAGTCTAGAGCCAGCTGTCTGCTTTTATGAGCTCTTTAATCACACATCCCAGCACATCTTAGCTTCAGTCACACTAAACTGCCTCTGAATTTATACTGATTCTTCTTGACTTTATTCTTTAGAAATCAACACTGAGGTATGATTTTAAGGTTGTATCGAAGAATTCTCATCCTTCTGCAACGCTACAGCACTTTCCAGTGCAGGTCAGCTCTTTTCCCATGTGTAAGGCACAGAGAGGTCATGGGAGTCTTTAAAGGGCCTTTTTCCTGTTCAGCACTTTGCTTAAACAGAACTGCTAGGGAAAAGAGAGATTAAACCCACTTCCTAACCTTTCCAGCTCAGTGAATGTGTTTTCACCTTGGGTTGCATTGGGCTTTTTTAGGAACTTTCATCCAGAATGTGCTGGCAACTTATTTTAAAATGATGTATCACAATTTATTAATATCATAGTTCACACATTAATAAACACCATCTTGTTTATAATAGCAATACAGGCATTTTGAACTTTATGTCGAAGGGTATTTTTAACAGAAAAACGCCCTGATCAGTCAGGTTAGATTGCATCCAGTATGAAAACTTTCACCCAGCTTTGAAACCAATCTGAAACAAAATTTTAAAATATAAATGATTAGTTACATTTTTGAGAAGTTAATTGTTTCTTTGTGAAAGCTCTGCCTTCTGACAGACACTGGAGAGATGCGGTGTCTGTAACGCCCAGCTCAGCTGCAGCGAGCGGAGGTCTCCGCCGCAGCGCTGCAGCGGCGCGGGGCTGCTCGAGGCCGCCTGAGCTGTGGCTTCGCGCTGGAACCGGCCGGTGCGGCCCCAGGCTCGTCTCTCGCTGGGCCCCGGCCCCGGCCCCGGCCCCGGCGAGACCCCCGCCCGGGGCTGCTCTGACCGGCGCGTTGAGGCAAGCCCCGGCCCCGCGGAGC
>Ga0065711_1029414_pt1 | contig 36286 bp, 14 predicted proteins | sample Hoacrofraction12_FD_59098 | JGI IMG/M metagenome (GOLD analysis project Ga0065711, IMG submission 59098) | Hoatzin crop microbial communities from Cojedes, Venezuela - Epithelial fraction 12 v2 (version 2) | ecosystem: Host-associated > Birds > Digestive system > Esophagus > Crop | place...
GAGGAGAGGAGAGGAGAGGAGAGGAGTGGCTTTGTCAAATAATTTGCTAATCTGTAAGCAGTACTTATCAGCTGAAGAAGAACAACTTTGTGTGCTAGCTTTATTGATAGGACAAGACCAGTATCAAATGTGCTTACATTTGTTGGGGCTTGTTAGACAAACTGGTAGCAAGCCAGAGAAAATAAAATGGGCCAAGTAGCCTCAGTCTATGGAGTCAGCCACAAGCCGAAGGAGTTGTCCTACCCATTGGGAATCACCTGATGAAACTGAACCTGAAATCCTAAAAGCACCTGAAGCCTGCAGGTGCATGGAGTGGACTGGGGCTAGGGCTTAGTGATGTGCAAGGTAGCACTGAGCAGCATTGTACAGATATTTATCATTACAAACTGAGGAGTGTTAGCATGGAAAAGGGGAAGTTTAAGGAGCAGGTTGGATTAGGATAATAAGGGTGCTTGGTCAATAATTCCAGACCCTCATCTTCTGCTCCAAGGGCTACAGTGACAAAGCATCACAGTGTTTATTTAGAAGTTTTAAAGAGTAGCTGGTGATCTATGCAGTTTATGACGGGTCATGACATTTCTGGGATGCAGGCAGCAAACCTGTGTGGCTGAAGTGTTTGCTGCCTGCATGCAGCTGTGCATAGCATGCTCCTGTCTTTCCAATCCACCCTTCCTAATGGAGCCTACAAATGAGAAAAAGCTATGGAAAAGTCTTGTACTTCATTCTCAAGTGTGATCCGTGCAAAAGGAAACTTGTGAATCCTAGTTTAATCAAAAGTTAAACGAAAATCTCGATCCGCAAATCACAAGGACATTTACTAACAATTTCCTCCATTTCTGAACTTCCTCTGGTAATACACTAGACTGTATGGATGACAGAATGACTTTGTCAGGAAAATTCCTTCTGATCTGCTTCTACTTTTCATGTTCTCTTCTTCCACATATTAAAACATTTTTTTGAGCTGAAGAGGGTGGAAACATTGAATAAGACCAGGGTTATGAGCACTTAGAAATATTTCAGTGGAGAAAGTACAAAATGTAGAGATACCTGAAATAAACATTATGCCTGATGAATGTGCTGGAATTTGAGTGCCCTCTAAACTGGCAGGCAAAAGTGAAATAAATAAAAATAATCTTTTCTGGAAGACAAAGCTCTGTATCACAGAGGAAAAAGCGGTAACTGTCTTACAAGACCAATGGAATTTTAAAACGGATGTCTCTTCAGTATTTGACCTTTTTTTTTCCCTACATCTTTCTTATATCTTCAGCTTTCTTTAATAAAATTTTAAGATGAGCAAAAGAACAAAATGTTACTGCTTGTGCCATTAAAAAGCAATGATTTTTTGTAACGTGTATCAAATCCTAGAGTTTTTCTTGGGTGACTGGTATCTTCTTGGCAGCCCATTTTAAACCTAGTTTAGGATACTCAAACATAATGCTGTTTATTATTTTTGTTCTGCTCTTTTTGAGTCAGATCAGTCTCTGTCTTAATGCTTGCTCAGAGGTTTGAGTGGTGTCATCGTGATATTCCGTGTGTTCATGTGCGCTGCTCTTCCAGTGGCAGGATAAGTTGCTTCTGGGCATACTGCACATAGTTCTTCTGTTATTGCAAACTAATTGCATATGCCCATGACAAAACTCCACTTGCTACTGTCTCATCAAAACATTGGAGGAAATCTGTATGGCTCTAGTCTTTTTTCTTCTATACAACAAAGCTTTGAAGTTGCCATCTATGTATCCAGGTTTTAAACATGCATAATAACTGACCAGAATTTTACTCAGATTTTGGTGCTAAAGGCATTTCTTTTTTATGGCATATACTCATGAGTCTTGTTATAGTACTAATGCAGGAAGTGGTAATTTCTTTCACCTTTCATCCAGTATTACATCATTTTAAACATCCAATTAATGTTTGTATGTTCTGGTTGAGACTGCTGTATCTGCACGAAGTTACCTTTCAGGCCACACTTACTCCAGTAGTCGGTGATACATCTCTGTAAATTATCTTGAAAAAAAGAAATAGTTGTGGCACTTCTGAATTAATAACTTTCAATTATTTTCTTTTACCACTAGGAAAAAATCTTGAAGAGAAAGCCACCGTTCTTCAATTTAGGGGACCAAAACACAATGGGAATTTCCTTATCAGAAACCTTTTTGCTACTTACTCATATAATTAACTTTTGTCTTCTGTATCAGGCTTATTAAGTTCACTGCTGTGCCCCTGGACCTTCCATGGAATTAATTATCACTTCTTTGCCTCTGCGTGTGGTCTGCAAATTCTACCCTTTCTCAGAGATTTCAAATAACAACTTTTTCAAATTAAATTTTTATAAATGCTTTTGTAATATCTCAAAGTCCAATGACTTTCCTCCCCTTCAGTGAATTCTCTTGTGCTTTGGAGGCTTGCTTTTTCCAACTTACAGAGAGAAAGAAGGCTTAGTATCATTTGGGAACTGGGAGTTGTTGAAGAGGTTGTTGGATGCTGTGGTGAAAGTGAAATGGAAGAGTTGGGATTACAATCCTGGTTTTGTCGCCTACATCTTAATCCTCTGAATTTTTTTTTTTAAACTCCAAACCACAACCAAATAAACAACGTAAAAGATTTTACTCTAAGACTCTTCTTTCTTTATTTTTGATAAAAATTCCTGGATATCCTCATTATATTGGTGCTGTTCCTTTGCTTTAGGAAAGGACTGAACTGTAGCTAATGTAATGTTTGTGTTTTAACACTAGATCTTGTTGAAAATTAAATGCTGAAAGAATGACTGTTAAGTTCTTAAACTTTAAGGGGAATTTCAACTGAAGAGTTTGAAATGCAATGTAATTTTAAATGGAGCTAGGAAAACAAAGTAATTTTCATCTTTCTGTACAAATTACTGGAATTTTTAGAGCTTATTGGACTTAGGCAGAAAAGTCCATGGGAGCTGGACACTCAACTTCATTGGGGTCCTCTGAAAATGCCAGTTAATACTGTCTGTCCTACATGAAATATTTTAGGACTTTCTATACGAGAATAGCGGAGGTGCATTATCTGTATCTGGCCTGGTAGGAGGAATTCAGAAGAACTGAAGGTAGGGTGTCTATAAAGGTATGTGTTGTGTAATCTTAGCAGTGAACTGTATCACTCATGTCACCTACAGAGATATGTCTGAGATAAGCAGAAATCAGTATCTCAGCATTATTGCTGACCTGGCTCCCTCTGACATATTCTGGGGATATCTTGAAAATCCCACAGGCGGATTGCTTTGGTTGTTAAAAAAAATAATCAAAGAGTCTTTGGTATCTTAGCAAATGTTTTGTTTTTGTTTTTTTTTTACCAGTCCTTCACTTCTAAAAATTATTTTTGTGTCTTAAAAATATTTGGGAAAATGAGCAAGCAAAAGATACAGTCATGGAGACAATACTGGCTGCATCCAGCCAAGATGTACTTGACAGATAGTAAGTTAGTCACCAGTGTGGTTTTGTATCTTGGATAACATCAGCCTAAAACAATTTGGAGCAGTTTAACCACGTCAGGTGTTAGGGTTATGGACATACTCATGTCCTGTGCTAGTACTCTAAAAAAGGCAGCTTGCTTATTCTTCAGTGTTAACCTTTCTGTCAGCTATCAGTAGATATATGTCAGTAGATTTTTCAAAACTTTAATTTAACCTACCAGTTATGCCTGCATTGGTGCAGTTAGCCACTCCTCTGGCTTAGCTAATTACTGCTGTTTCCTCATTTATCACTATCTGGATCTGCTACACTTGTCCTTTCCTAATGGGTTGAAAAGCATAGGTGGAAGGGAGAGGTCACTGTTGCCTACACATTCCTTCCAACGTGTACAAATTCTTCCTTCATGCAAAATGGTTGGCCTGATCTCACCGCTCTAGCTGTTCAGATCTGCTCCTCCTCCACTTATCTGTCATGCTTGAAATAACTATCCCCATTTTGACTGTGGCAAAAACTTTTATGGTATTTAATGATGTCACTTTAATTCCTTTACTGACTCAGTCCACATGATGCCAGATGTTATCCACCTGCCAGTACTGAAACCAACCTGATCTCTGTTAATCAGGAGCTTTATGCAGTTTTCCAATCTGTTTGCCAAAATATTTGAAGGTATTTTTGATATTGAAATGGCATGGCAAATGGCAACAGACTTACTGGTTTGTCTTCATTAAACGTGACAAAATTTCCATCAGATTCATTCAGTTTTAACTGCTCTCGACTTAAAAACATCATTGAAGATTCTAAACAGCTTAAGAGAAGTTATTACTTCTAAAAGCTAAAAAATCTCAGTTGGGTATCCATCTGTGCCTGTAGATTTTTTTCCTGTTGAAAAATACTTAATTACCTGGCTAATTTCCTGATGCAGAATTTCTGTCTCCTGCTACATCTAACTAGGGAGGGATTTTCCCCATCAGGAGTCACGCAGAGAGGTATTTCTCTCGAAGGAAAAAATAGTAGAAATAAAGTCTTTGTGCAATATGTAAGTTTATTCTGATGTCCTCAATATTAGCTGACTTGGTTCTTGTGCTCCTTTGTTGTTGTTTAGAATTCTTAACTGCAATTGTTTCTTTATAAACTGTCAATTCTTCTTTATTTTTCCAAAGAAATCTCTCTCTGTGAATTGGCTGAGAGACTTGCTTTCATTATTTTTAGTGTTGCCGAACAGTTTTGCTCTGTTTCTTTTTTTTTTTTAAGATTCATCAGTCACTAATCAAGCAGTTGAAGACCCATTTTTAATGACATCTGAGTGTTTATAGAATACTTGAAGCATGTTGTTGTCTAAAAATAACAGTATGGACTTCAAGCTGAAGCAGAGAGGAAGCCAGCATGGATGAACTGAGATGGAGTCACACCTCGTTCTGTAGGTCTGTAGTTTAGAACCTGTGTGCAAGTGATAATTATCAGGAATAACTTAAAATCAATTTGTGGACTAGTGAGCGTGAGTTATAGTATCCGGTGCATAGGGCTCTATTGCCATTTTAGGCAATGTTCCTTCACAGACACCATTCCACTGTCCTGGGCTGCAAAATCTGGGTAAATTGCCTAAAAATGTGGGGTCTCATCTTCTTCATGAGGAAAGGAAGCATAGGGAAAAGTAAGAGTGAATCCTATTGAGCTCAAAGGAGGGCTGTGAGTCTTGGCTATTTCATTACTGCTTTGCAAAGCGGTTTGAAATCTTTGATTAGAAGGTGGCACTAGAACGAAAACTATTCAGGTGGAGTTTTGGTTCTAGTGTTTGCACAGCCCATACTGAAAAAACACTTGTATTAACTCCTAATGATCCTGTTGAAAATAAAATCAAAACTGAATGCTTTAATTTTAAAACATATTAGCCAAAGGCAAGATCAGAAATTGGCAACATCAGAAATTAATCATCCAAATGCAGCCTTCCAGGATTTTTGTAGATTGCACCAAACATTTGGGAATTTTAATTGCGCAAACCACAATATAGGAAGGCTGGCAGCGATTTTATCATTGCTCCTACAGCCTCTGCCAAGAGGATGGAAACTAGTGAACAGCTTCAAGTATTAATCATGTCTTTCTTCTTTTTTCCCGTATCTAAGAACTGTTCTACACTATGAGGGCTAGACGACAAGATGGAAGGCACTGACTCAGAGCTGACGGCAGCCAGCTCACCAAGTGATACGCAGTCCCGCATTCTCATTTTGTGCCCAAAGAAACTGTGGATTCAATTAAGATATTAAATTCAAGGAAACTGTATACTGTAGCTGGGGGATTCAGTAAATATTTCACAGATCAGCTAATCCTTCTTTTATTGCTGACTTCAATTAGCTCTTTAAGTACAGGTACAGTGTGCTTTTTCTTTCAAACAAACAATGGTGTTTTCTATAGTGGATTGAAGTGGCTTCGAGCAGTACCTGGCAACAGCGCTTCTTGCCTTTGCTAATAGTTCCAGCATTGCTTTCCAGGCTTGTGGCTTAGCTGTGGCATTGAGGAGGAGCCCCACGGCATGAAGGCTGCAGAGTCCGGTCATGCTAGAAGGAGAATGGAGGTGACCAAGCAACCCTTGTCCGCTGGGAAAGTGTGCGCTCATTGCAATACCAAACCTGCCTCTCTCCTTTTCTCCACCGGCACAGATCAGGAGCAAGTCCTTGGGTGCTGTACCTGGGATGCTACCGTTGGAGACAGACGTCTGCAAAACACAGTGCGTGCGTGCGTGTGTGCAGGTGCACACAGATTATATGGAAATTACATCCTTTCCTCACCCTCATCATTTGCTCAGGTTCCACTTGAGGAGAGGCTGCTGCTGCTTTCCAAAGAATTATAAACTACACATAACCAAAATTGGGCTTAGACCTCACTCTTTGACTTTGGTTCAAAACTACTGCTCGGAAAACTTTAACGAGAGGTGTGTGTGAACCTCTGGCTTTGTAAGTTGGTCTGAACATACTGCTGCTGCCCTTGCTTTCCAGAAAATGTCACAAATTGTTTAAAGAAGAAAAAGAAAGAAATTTCCCAAGAAAAGTATAAACATTCAGAGTGCTGCTCAGCAGAAACATGCTGTGGCCTCTTTCCGCAGGGAAGGCAGAGGATACTGGGATTTCACCCCTCTGACCTCTTTCAGGAGAAAAATGTGTCCAACCCATATAACTACATTTTGGTGTCAGCCTTCAACAAAGTTCCAAAAAAAGAGAGATGAAGGCTGCCTTCTCCTTCCTCCTGAGCACAAGTTTCAATTCAGAACAGGAAAAAAGAATGGTTTTATCATGTCGTCATTGTATGAGAGAGAACTATTTTTAATTTTTTGAACTTCCTTCTTGAAGGCATGTAAATATGACAGCCTTTTTAAAAAGCCCAGCAGGGTACTTTCTGAATCTACGCACCACAGTCAGTTCACAGGAAAGTATGTGTTTCTGCTAGTGCAGCCATAGCTGTATCTTAAAATCTGGATGCTAAGCAGACACGCGTGTTCATCCAGGCATCTTGTCCATGCTGCTTGCTCTTAAGGTGCAAACAGTACAAGTCACAACTCAATGAGATTCCTGTCCCAGACGAGCAACTGGGTTCTGCCAAAATAGAAATAAGCTGTTAATTTCCCTCTGTGACAGCACTGCCACACCATCATCCCACTTGACATCCGATCATATCCGGGCAGGCTTAATGCTTTAAACTACCAGACATCAATGAAAACAAAGACAGGGGTGGCAGTGGGGGGTGTTTGACAGCAGGATGGCAACAATCCAAGCTCTCGAGGCCAGTCCCTGGCAAACAGTGAGCAATTGTGTTATAAGACCAGCAAGCAGAACGACCCTGATGCACGCTTTTGTCCTGCAGAGGGGTACTGCAGCAAGCCAGGCATGGGGCTGTTTATGTCAGGAGGAGATGCCGCCCTGATGCGAGGGGAAGACCTCAAATTCCCTGTTTACTGAGGAGCAGGGCAGTGCGGGGGCTGGTGTTGGTGGGGCAAAGGGCAGGGTAGGGAAATGAGCAGGGAAGCAGGAGATGTTCACTGTGATAGAGGAGCTGCCGTGACTTGGAGTTGGTCCTGAAGGTGGTCAGGGGCAAGAGATGTCCATGCCAGAGCTACTGTGGTATTGAGGCAGTTCCGATTTCTGAAGAGTCCGGAGCATTGGGATCTTCTCCAAAGCCTTGGGATGGGGTTGCACTAATGATGTCTATCGGCTGGCATTACAGCCAGGTGTACCCCCAGTCTTTCCCTGGAGATGTCCAATACGACTTGAGAGAAGAGCCCGCTTTCCACTGGAGCTGCCAGCAAGCTGTTTATTAGTGTATATAAGGCCAAATTTGGAAAGATCAATCTGCCTTTGGTGGCTGATTTGTCCCTTCTGTATTTAATAATATGCAACCATAGGTGCTTTAAAAGTACATGAGAAATACAGGTGTGTGTTCTGGAGTCTTTTCTCCATTAATAAAGATATCATTCGCTTCCCGACTTGCTCTTAAACTTCAGAATTGCCTATAAAGGTTGTAAAAAAGCCGCAAAACTCAGTATTTTTTTCTGAAAATAGAATCCTTATGTCCTTTCCCTACAAGTCCATCTTAAAAAAAAGCCAGTGGCAAAGCTTACAAATGAATGTCTGTGTCACAAGCGCGATGGTACCGCAAACCACAAATAATAATCCTAGAGAATAAGGGAGGATAATAATCCTTTCTGTGTATTTCTTTCTACTTTCCCTTTGTAGGCTGATGTCATCATTATGAATTGTCAGTTCCTAGGATCACAGCTAACGCTCTAGTGGTTTTGTTATAAAGATAATTCATGTAGTGGCAGAAGCTAATTGTTCTTTGGATTTGTCCTTCATAGTAGAATTTTATGAATAAGTTTGTAAGTGAATCTGAACCTTATCTGAGCCACGGATTTGTCCCCTGGTGCCACTAGCTTTATTCCTAGGTTAAACCATCCATCTAATAAAGGTCCCTGCTTCCAGAATTAGCTAAGGGGCACTAAGAAATCATTTGACACTGTAAAATGGAGAAGTAAAAGTACAGTAGTGGCAGCCTTAGGTTTCAGAAATGCTTTCTTTGTATTATCGTCAGCTTTTCCAAAAGCTGCAGTAGCCTCTGGTGACCTGTCTGCAAACACTTCCATTACAAAGAATAATAGGTGAGGCCATCCTTTGTCAGTTCTCTTTCAACATGTGCTTAGGAAAATAACAGAATGTCTCATCAGACAGAAGAAAAGCAAGGAGACGTATAAAGGAATGTTGCCAATAGGCAACAGTGTAATTGTTGGATGGGGATGATACTGCTTACAATTCTTATTTTCCTGCAGTTGTCTTCAATCCCAGCAGCCTCATTTTCAGCAGGATCCGAACTTAGCACTATTTAATAGTTTTCCCTTAAGCATACGAGGTAATTTACCATTTCAGTTGGCCTTGCAGTGACTGAAATATTTAGGGGATTTGTGTAGTGACAGAAGTAGATAAGATGTTTGAGGCAAATGGCTTAGCTCTGTTTAGGAAAATCTCCATGGGATTTAAGAGGATGCACTGATGTAATACAATTGGTGGGTTTATTAATACTCTTTCTGAATAACATCTGTGGTAAAAGTATAGTGTATTCCTATTACAAAGTCCTCCCCATCTCCTAACACCCTACATAGTGTCCTTCCTGAAAAAGTTAGAAATCTGACTAGAGATACAAATAATACAGCAACAGCAATGAACACAGAAATATTTTGGAAATCTATCTATTGTCTTTATATACTTGCTTATAGCTGTGAAAATCACCAACAACCAGACCCTCCAGGATAAGCTAAAGCTTGAGGCAGCTTCATGTCATTGCTTAAAAAATATAATGTCAGAACCAGCAGATTATCTGCTTGTTTACATATTATTTCCGTCTTGCTTAGTCACCATACATGAATGAAAGTCAGAAGGATAGTCTGTGTAGTACCCTGTCCAAGCACATCTTTGCCTATGCGCAAATGTAAATACAAACACGTCTGCATTCACTGATATGGAACTACACTGCACACACACACTGGTAAAAGATTATTACTAAGGATGCATTCTAAAGCACTCAAAAATCTAAGAAACACCAAAAAAATGAACGTTGCTGGGGCAACCTTAATTTGGTTTCCTGGTGTGCCTTTGCTGCAAAGGAAGCTGTTCAGGAATTTTTCTATACAGTGTTTTTGTAACAAAAGGCCAATCTGTCAAAATCAAGATGCTCATGTACACATTCCAGTTCTGACAAAACTTTTCTCAAGTGCAGACTGGAATCTTTGTGATGAGAGAATCAATTTTGGAATGGTTCAGACCAGTTTTGCAAACCTCGCTCTTTTCAGGAGGGAGCCCTAATTAGGTGACTTCTAGTTGACTTCTCAAGCATGGCCACTGTTTTATTTCCACATATTTCCTGGTTTTCTGACTTGAGGCTGTAGGACCATGTTGCAGAAATGCTGAATGCTCACAGCTGCAACTGTAGTTAGTGGAAGCTGAGCTTTGAAAACACAATGTGAAATAATCATAAGAAACAGGTTGCAGACATTTGAAATTGCTTACCAACTTTGAATATCTCTGCCTCTCTTCTCAATGTATGAAGTGATTCATTAGCATTTGTGTATCACTCCAGCACTATTATGGTAAGCACCACAGAAAAGCCCTTGAGGAAATTTTAGATTCTTTTTTTCAGAGCAGGCTTGAATAGTGTTCGATGAATAACGCATTAGGCAACCGTGTATTGAACAAGGAAAGAATAAAATATTAAACACCTACAGGGCACTGTCCTTCCTAAGTAATTGAATGAGGCAGAGGTCCTGTGAGAAGAAACTTCTAAGTGACTGTGTCATCACACATGATGACTACATATGTATGACAGAGGTTGAATTAAGGTTGCGCAGGGAGCCTTAATGCTGGGATTTCCTAAATCCTGAATGCTTAACTTTGTCTTCTTTTAGAACAGCAGTATTAAGGTGGGCTTTCTGTGGGTAATACATGTATAATCTACAGAGAAAATATATGCTAAGAGTTTAAGAAAAAAATTTTATTGGGATGAGTTTGGTTGACCTTGTTATTTCTGAACAGTCAGTAACTGGAATTATATTTAATTAATATGTTTATTAAAGTTAAGTACATTGATCTGTGCAGGAGTTGGAGAAGCAATAATTTTGCCATTAAGGCCTCCAGTCAAAGCTGAGATAAGATCTTTCTTGTACACAAGCATAGCCCATACTTACCCGCAATGCCTTTCTATTACCCGCTTGCTGGAAATTTGCACCAGCTGTGGTCTCCTTTGAAGGAACAGAACTGCAGTGGGATTCAGGGTGGAGGGAGGGACAGATGAGAAACAGGTGAGTGTAGTTCAGGGAGTGAAGGTGCCTTTTAAATTCAGATGTTAGTGGTTCAGTCTCTAAAGTTTGCCACCTGTCTGAGAACATCATGTCACTGATGTGTTATAAGCGTATGTGTAGCACTGCTGGGATCTTCTGGATCTGCAATCCGATTTCTTGGCGTCTTGTGAAAGTGGTTATTCTCTCTTTTTTCTGATTAAAAATAAAAATCCCCCTTCCAAACAGTAACAAGGAACAATAAATCAAATTCTAAATGTGACTCTTCAGTGCACTGATGGGACAGGGGCAAAAGGAAAAAAATACAGAAATTCTCCTGTTCTGAACAGTGAGGTTCACTCAGCACTACAACAGAAGTCTTTCATTTTTCCAGTGCATACAAACAGAGTTTCCTTTGAACCCCTCGCAGCAGAGCTCCTGGACAACCTATAGGGCTAATTCTTCTGAACAAGATTTTTCTCAAAGCACACAGGTTTATGCCAGCCAACCCTATAGTGCTATTCTTTTTTCTATTTATTTAGAAGACACACCCATCAGAAGATGAGGAATCGATGTTTAGACATTTAGGTGAAACGAAAACCGAAGAGAGAGAGAGAAATAGTGTTACAAGCAGCATTACCTCCAGTACCACAGGGAAAGCTCTCCTGAGCAAACAGATATTTATATGAAACTGCTATTACAGGCTATGGAATGCCCCTGTCACCTCAAAGTAAATATGTTAAAGAATGAATTGTCTTTATTCAGCAGAGATCCATTATAGGAGTGGAGCAGGGATTTCTTTACATTCTGTGAAGGCGTAGGTTATACATTACCCTCTCTGGAATGTCCACAAGAAAGTTACTTAATACTCTGAGCAGTACTTACAGGAAAAGGGAAGGCAACTGTTATCACTTGGGCTCCCCTTGGGGGATGCTGTGATGATAACTTTCCTGTTTAAATTTGGGAAATACATAGCACACAAGTGAATGAACTAAATTGTCTTTGAAGTCTCCTATGTGAGTCATGGTGAAGATTCTACATAATTACATTAAAATTACGGGGACAGGAATCAGCATGCAAACAGGCCATGGGCAAACATATAGTTAGGTGATTCTATCAGCTATACAAATGAAAATTAGCTCCCTTCCCATGCTACTTGCCATGCTTTCTGTAAGTGTTACATAAGTTAGTGATAATATCTAAATATGTTTTCAGAACTTAGAAAAATCTTGCCAGGAGAATAAATCAGTTTAAAAGCCTTACAGGAAATTTGCTGAAAGCCAGTATTAGTAATTCATTTAACACCATACCTGCCAAGCATGCCTGTTTTAGGGGCCCAAATACAGAAGCTTAAGCCAAGTACTCTAGCAAGCGCACTTTTCCGTTGCTGTTCAGACAACTTGCATTGGCTCACAACCCTGTATTCGTATTTCCAGGGTAGCATGGAGGCACATTAAACAGACAGTGGTGAGGGAGCTGGCAAAGTGGCTAGGAAGTCAAGGGCTGTTTAGAAAAGGCTTGCTAAAGAACAGAGGTGCAAATATCTTTAATAAACTTCAGAGGTGTCTCATGAATACTAGCGCTACGAGGAACCTGAGCAAACTCAGATTGCGCTGCACACTTTCACTCCTAGCTAACCTGACTTTTGAATGACTATTCAATATTATTGATGGCAAACAAGGGCTTCCTTTGATCAGCTGCAGTTTGAAGGGCAATGTAGAATTTTTTGCAACTGTCAGAATGTTTCTGAAACCTGTTGCTCCCTGTCATCCCAAGCACTTCTCCCCATAGAGGGCAAGGAGGAGGGGGCAGAGGGAAGGAAGTCTTGCAGAACAACCTGAGAACAAGTTTCAACACTGACCACTGCCTGTTAGTCCTTTTATTTATCACTGTTCTCTTTTCTTTGTTGTGAAAGGAAGTCTAAGTCTTTCCCCATGGCAAAGTACATTGTGTTTTGTGATGGGCAGCTAGAATATAGACTAAAGGGACAGTTTTTTGAAATCAGTTTCAGGTGTTCTGCAGCTTCTCTCCAAGCGCAAGCGGAATGGCAACTATCAAATGACGAAGTACGTGTGCACTCTTGTTTTATCTTATGGACAATTATCAATAAATAATACATGGATTTCTATTCACTTTCCTAATAATGTCAGCAGACCAGACAGATTTTCAAAGTCCAGTCAGGTTCCTGTTCTAAAATGACTTCTAATTTTTGCTCATCTTAATTTGGGCTTGTCTCTGCTGCAGAAACAGCAAGACCAAAATCTGTAAGTTGAAGTGGCTAGAGCCAGCGTCCCCAAGCCCATATTTAGGCATCCAAAGAAATGGTCTGATTTCCAAAACTGCTGAGCAGCCAGCAGCCCTAATTGGAGTCCATGGGAACTGTCGGATGTTCAGTGCATTTAAAAAATCAGGTCACTTATGTAAGCAACTAATTGTTGCTGTAAGAGCCTGACTTCGGCACCTCGTTTTACAAGGGCTTGATGTTGCTTTGCCCAGAAAGCTTTGAGAGCTGGGCATCCAGCTTGCCCTCACTGCTGGCCCAAGCAGGGGCGCTGGCTGCTGTTTGCACCCTGAGAAGCTCCCTCCCCTGGGCTGGGATTCACCCTGTCTGTCTGCCTTTCCGAGAGGCCTCGGTGAGGCACCCGCGCTGGGGCTGTGGGTGCACAGCTGCCCTCTGCGATTTGGAGGCAGTGGCCCTGCCAGGCTGTGGAGACTGCACTGAGAACCACGCACTCCCAGGCCACCTCCCTGGACCCCATCGGCTGCCTCCGAGCAACCCAGAACCACCGGAGCCCCCCCGAGCCTGTGACAAGAGAGAGGGGATGCTTCAAAGCGTTGGCCCTGTTTAAACTGTGATCCTGGAAAGTCTGGGGCTTTATTGGCTTTGTTCTGTTCCCTTTGGAAAAGAAGGAAAAAAAAAACAAAACCCAACTCTCTGGAAAAATCCTGCGGAAAGAGACCCCGTTCTTGACTTCATGACCTTCCCCTTTGTGTCAGCAGGGATCAGCCTCCAGCCCCACGTGGTGTGCCGCTTGCTGAAGGGTGTGAAGCAAGTGTGGGACAAACAGTGCCACGAACTATTTTAGTGCTAAAATGAACTTTGTGTAGTAAACATGAGGAGGCTTAAATTCATTTAGTACCTAAGAGGGTAAGTTTGCAGAAGTTCTTGTAAATCCATGTTGCACAACAGGCTCAGCACGACTGTCATCCTGAAGTAATAGATATTCCTCAACATTGTGAAACATAAATAGGTGTCTTAGTCTGACTTTCCACATCAGCGAGGATCAGTGCAGAGTGTTTTCCTCTTTGTTCTTATGTTTAAAATAGTACACAACAAATGTAAGCAAGTTTCTTAACTCCTGGGTAGGGTCTGGTTTCCTAACTGCTGGTGCCTGGCCAAGCTCTAATCTCGGGCACACAGCATGCATAATCATGTATCTCCACAGACATTTCCAGGTACACGGCGCTGTTTACAATTCACCCGAGATTACAATCTGACCTGCGAAGAACATTCTGGACGTGGAGGATACAGGACAAACAAGTCGTGCGAAGGAGAAGAAGCAGCAGTGACATTCCTCGGGCTGTAAGCCCCGAGTGCTGCTCGCAATAACAAGCCTCGAGTGATGACTGGGAATTTTCAGAAATCGTGCCTTTATGAAGATGTTCTAGTGTTATGAAATATTTGCAGCCCTTTCATTACAGCATCCCCACAACCCTCAGAAAGTAGGGCAGGCTGACGGGCAGCATTCAAAGAAAAGCCGCACTGGGTGTAACGTCAACACCGTCACTTTAAATTACAAAATTAGCTGTCTTTGTTTAACTTAATTTAGCAGGGGCTGGGAATAGCTGCTTGATTGTCAGCCCCACAGATGCAAGTCAGCTCTTTGGCTTTGGGTGAGGTTCGGGGTGACTGCAGCTGTCCCATGGCTCCTCAGCCTGCCCCGCCACTGCCTCTCATCCCGAGTTCGGCACTGTCCTGCGGCATCTAGCTGGTGGGTGAGCCTAGGTCCCTTTGTGCTACTTCTGAGAAGGTGAAAGTTACGTTTTGTACTGACAATGCTTAGTAGTGTGTCTGTTGCTCCATGTATCTTCAAAGCACTTTGTAAGGAGCCAGCCGAGCTGGGTGGCTGCCTGGGGTGGAACAGTATTGCAAGGCACTTCATCTGTCAGGTCCCTGAGGTGGAGCCAGAGATTCCTGCAGCTCTGGCAGACATGCAAGCATAAGAAGTACATCAGATCCAGTGATCTTTCTGCCAAAGGGTACGTTGGATCAGCTCACTGAACCAACGCAGGGACTAATCCACCATCTGTCCGAGTGGCTCCCTGGCCAGCCCTGCAACTCCTGAAAGCGAGATGGGGTATGAGCAGGAGCAAGTGAACAAATGGGGGATGGAGGACGAGAAGAGGGAGCTCCTTTGAATAAACACCCCAGCTGCATTCAGCTGGCTGTGGTGTGAAACTCCACATTGAGCAAAGCATGTGTACATGTGAAGCCAAATGTCCTCCATTTCTCCCGCACCAGCCCCTTCCTGTTGGTGAAGTGTACTCTTCTCCACAGGGGGGGAAATACTGCACCTTTCTAATTCACCTCCTGTATTTTGATCAGAAAATTATTTCTGATACTATTAGAATATTATTTCTATTATTAGGCACTCACAGAGGCATTGTATTTGCAGTACCCTATTGTAAATCAGTAGACTAATACGTCAGCATAGAAGAGAATGGAGGCAATAAATTACGCAGGATTCGTACAGTCAGCCCTGCAGGCTGAATCACATTTGTTGATGTTTTGATAGAAAATACCTTGCAGTTGACAAGCTGCAGTTAAAGTACAAGTTGGTTCCTGTGGCTTATGGGTAGCTGTTGGTATGAAACTATCCTCCTTTAATGTCTTAAAATATTTAAGAAGTAGGAGGTAAAATTTGGTATTTCATCACTGTTCAACTTTTTCCCTTCCCATCACAAAAAACCAGCCTTCCCCAACTAATTTTATTGACTGTTTTACAGCGTTGCAGTCTGTTCTTTTCCAGAGAGCTGTGGATGGATTTTGTTCACAGGAATGAAGATAGAAATGTGTGTTTGTGCTTTCTGCTAAATACAGACGTAAGCCTACTCCCCCTTCCTTTTCTTCCTCATGGCACATACTGTCATTGTGAGATGACGCAGAAGTGCATCACCACAGAATATCATGACTTGTCAGGACAGGCACCGCCTCTAGCTTTGTTTTAATGGCTGGTCTACGACTGAACTTCAACTTAAAAGCTGCCATACTGACGGCAGCTAGTAAATATTACTGGGAGTCAAAGTTACAGATAGAAAGCTGGCAAGAAAAATCACTCACCTACTCAATATCAAAGAGTTGTGTCTCTGCCAATAGCAGCGAGACAGTGCCAGAGAAAATGTGTTGCAGTAACATTACACATTGCCTTTCTGTGCAAAAATACTGGACCAAATTCAGCCTTCGGTATAAGAAAAGGCAGCTCCGTGAACATTTCTGGTGCTGTACCTACCTGTTTACACCCATGTGGCCCACAACTACATGTTTAAATTACATTAAGTGATTATGAGGAATTTGCTTAAACCGATGCGAACAAAAGAAATTCAGTTCTAGGGCCAACGGCATAACCTCAGCTCACATTGCTGGGACTTGGGTGTTAAGGGATAAAAAATTGCCGGTCTGAACTCGGAAAGAGAGGAAGCGCAGAGCAGCACAGACAGGAATGGGGTCTTTTTCCAGCCAAGGACTCACCCGAGTGCTGGGTTATAGGAGTCGATCCTGGTTCCTTTCAGCTGATGTTTCCTTTCCCAACAGGAGGCAGAAGGGAGATCATATGCAACTTCTCAAAGCATGCTGCCAAGCATGTGTGCCCCTGTAGCCCCCCTCCTCCCCAGGCAGCTGCTCTCACCCTTTCTGCCTGCAGCCTGATGGGTTACAGGCTCTTCCCCTGTAGCTGCACGCGCCTTCCTGATGCTAAGACTGGATTTTGCCCTGAGTGTTATTTGTTTCCAGCCTTCTTTTGTACCATAGCTTTTCTTCCTTAAAATGTGGTTTTCTTAAACCAGATAAAAGCATTATCATGGAAAATAAGGTGGCAAGGCAGCAGGGCTGCAAACTGGTTAAACCTGAATGTAAACTGTTCTGTAACGAATACTGCTGGTATGTGGGCAATAACCCTGAATAATTTCATTAATTAGTTATATGCCAGTAACTGTTTTTAAAGGGCACACTATTTACACTGTAGGCAGTTGAACATGTAATTACATGCTAAGGACGCATGTTATTTTATCATCGTGAACCCTGTGAATGCAAGACAAAATACATGTTATAAAAGCAGGTGATCTAATTTATATCATCAATAAGAGTAAGCTTTTTTGGAGTCAGATTTCAATATTTCATGCTGCTGCAGCTGTTGGTGTTATAAGGCTAACCTGCTTGTTTATTGCGGGCTGTCACTACTTGTCGCAGTTCAGGCTGTTTCAACAACCTCACCGTGAATTTCTATTAGCATAGATTGAACTTTGAATCTTAAGGTTTGTAATTTCTATTTGGGGGATTATTGCAATATTCTTTTAATGTGTATTTTTTCTACATTTTTAATCTATGCTTTCTATCTTAATTCTATTGTTAGCAGAGTCTTGGCCTGGGAATACTATACAGTAGGAATAATGAAGTAACTGGTTGACAGCTTTGCATTAAGATTATGTATTGCAATTTGATGCCTGCACTGAGAGAGTTAATGGTGGCGCTGGAGCTGGAATTGCTAATACCATGCTGAGCACACCTTGGGCATGTATTTGCACAGCAAGTGCCAAAATGTGTTGATATTGGCCTTTCAAACGAATGAAGAGCCAGAAGAAGGGACACGGTGAAAATTAACACAGATAAGGAAAAAGGATTAAATGAGATGACAAGGAGGGACACTGCCTGAGACCTAGGCTTTGTGGAATGCTTCTAGAGAGTTCCAAAGGGAGAAACTGTATTGTAGTTTGCTATTCCAGAGGATGTGTTGTATGACACTCAGTTCATGCTGGCTGTAACCACTTAACCACTGGTACTGGGATGTTATCACCACTCTGGCAGCCTCCCAGACAAGCTTCCCATCTAGGTCAGATTGTGATGCCCTTGCTCACTGAGGAGGATATCAAAGCCAGGTTCCTCATCAAACCTGGTAGGGGCTGTGGGCCCTATACGACCTTCACAATTTACCAATGTGTCTTAGCCCTTCTGCTACTCACTTTCTGCTGACAGAGGGCTCCTCCCATACTTTCTGTAACAGAAGGAGAAAGTGTAAGGAGACACAAGCCAAGTAACTGCACATTTTGAAGACAATCTCTTGTGTTCCTGGGCACTTCATGATCTTGCTAATCAATGGATCCTGCTCCAAATCAGGAAACCAGCAAATGTTCATCTGATTTACAGTCACATTACAGACTTACTTCTTAAGAATTGCAGGCTTCGTTTTCCCCTACTTTGCCATGCTGCCTCTCAGAGTAAGGAGCCAATCTCATCATGCAGGATAGATCTTTATCCTTGCACTGGTTAGACAATGCGCACTTTGTAAGTCTCCATTTTAAAATGCATGATCTTTTATCTCAAGTGATAGGATCTATGGACTGAAAAGAATTCTCCTGAATTTAGTTTGCCGGAGTCAACCCAAACCCAAAGGCATCTCTGAGTGCTGGATTATAATCCACTCCTGAAGCAAAGAAAGAACGCAGGAAATCACAAGACCCAACATTTGCACTCCCAAAGGGTGTTGCACTTGGAGGGCTGCTCTCCAGCAGATAACAGCATGACTTTCTCCGCCACTTCCTCTGCTGGCAGAATACAGCAGGACTGTGCAACACCTTCCTAGGTTGTCATCCCAAAGCCATGTCAAAGAAAAAAGTATGTAAATGCCAGCATCCTAACATATAGACCTGTGATGTAAATACTGCATTGGAGAGGTGAATTTGCACAGACAGTTCACTGCTGTTGATATCTGGGGTGGTGAGAACTGACTTTTGAGGAACTGGGTGGGGTAGAGCTACGGAAGTAAGGTGTGCCTGTGGAGTGGTGGCTTCCAAATCTCAGCCATCACTCGCACAGAAGAACCTTCCCAAGAACCCCTGATACCTCTCTTATGAACATTACTAGCACTGTATTAGAAGACTAAATGCCTGGAAGCATTGTTGATTATAATCTTTTGGCTTTAGTTTACCAGCATAAATCTCACCTGGATCTGTAGAGTTAAACCTGCTCACATGTAACTGATGTTTTCTTGCTGCTATAAGGAACAGGATTTTGGGGCTGGGGACAGGGAGCAGGGTGGAAGAGGCCAGTAGTCTCAGTTACAGACACTGGACACAGATTTCTTGCCATCATTTTTACTTACTAGAAGACGCAGTATAGGTCTGTAAGTCACAGGAAAGGGTCTGAAGAAATATGAGTGGCTATGAAAAACTCCACCGGTGACTGGCTGGTAGTGAAGTTGAGGGTTCTGTTCAGCAGGGCTACCTTCCACCCCTACAGCAGTAACACAGGCTTTCAAAAAGGAAGTTGGTTATATGCAAATTAGATGCAAATACCTAATAAGCTTGTTAAATAATTGGCATAGAATATCACACATGGTACAGCATCAAACTTGGCATCTACGATCGTCCCTACTGTACGGCTAGTACTTCACTGGTGCTAAACTGGTTTATACCAGCTGAGGATCTGGCCCATGTAGCATATGGAATTTCCTGGATAAGCTACTACTCTCTGTCATACTTAATCACTGATACATAGAGGCCAGATTTATGTTGTATGTATATGCTGAATTTAATAGACGATCTTTCTCATTCTGCCATCAGTTCGAGCAGTCCATTAAAACAGTCACTGCAAATGCACTGTGTGGTGGAGTCAGAGCTGATCACATGCTGGCATTTAGTTTTCTTGATAAAGAATAGAGGAAATAGCATAAACAAGTATGCTTGATTACTTTCCCACCCCCGTTCATCCATTTCTGAATCATGTTGGATTAACAACACATTTGAGACAAAGATACTGAATTTTATTAGCATTGCTTGCTCACTGGTGTCGTTATTAAATGCTACATTATTAGCTACTCGGGTATAGCATAGATTCTTCCTGTAACGTTCCTCAGAAAATAAGCAAAAGCCAAATTGTTTTGCGGCATACTGAAACCAGTGCTGACTTTATGCAGCAGATGTTCATCTAGCCACGCATGTAGATGATTTCATAGATGGGGCGAGTGTGCTCACCAATCACACACACTGCTTTTTTTCCTCCAGCACTGAATCATCAGCTCTCCTTAACTGCATTTTTTTAAAATGGAGAAAGTAGAGCACTGTGCAAACAGTCGTGACCTTTCCTGTCTTTAACCAACATTTTTTTAATGCCCCAATTCCAGGCTGACCTCCTTTTTCAGAGCTATCTTTGGAACTCACATAATACTATGAGAATACATTTGTCAGCTTCACGATTAGTGCTTTAGTGGTGATTTTTTTTCACTGCTTATTTTCCCCCTGCTGTTCATATTACGGCAATTTCATTTTTATGAACACAGAAAATGGTAAATGAAAATCCAATTTATTTCTTTAAATTTACCTCTATTTTGAAGACATTTCTGAGGGCTGCACTTCATGTATGTCTTCAAAACTAGATAATTTGCAAGACTACTTGAAGATTTTGTTTGGTCTAAGTAGGAGAGTAGGAGTTACTTGCTTTGCTGTCACTATCTTAAACAGCTTTAACAGCTCTGCACATCTAATCTAGCTGTAGTACTAATACTAATAACACATGGTTCACAGGAAATCGCGATCAGCAACATCGCTGTGTTTAAGAAAAACAGACATCTAGAAATATTAAGCAGCTCATGGTGTGAAGGCTGGAATTAATAACACGGTCCTTGTTGGGGAGATGGGAGAACACACTGTGTCTAGCACACTACGATATTGTGCTATCACAAAATGAAACTTTCTACAGTCCTTTTTTTTTAATTTCAAGCCTCACCTTTGTCATCTCATGGTGCTTTCCCCCCACTACACAGTGGTGTATAAAAATGGCAGTTTATCATTGCAGGGGGTTCCTGAATCATGCATGCCATTACATCAGTGTCCTCCCACTGAAAACAGCTCTAGAATATTGCTCACCAAACATGGTGGTTAGGTTTGCAGAAAATACGCTCAACTTAAGCAGGCCGTGTACATTCAAAACCCCTCTGTATCGATATCAACTACTTTGCAAGTTTGCTGCAGGCCAAAGGGTGAATAGAACCAGTAGAGTTTGTTTATATATGAAAATGTATACATTTGGTCTATGCAAAGCATGGTTTGGGCAGGGTGTGTCGCCTGTGCAGCCAGATGTAGAGATCTCTTTCCACGATCCCAGCTGTTTCTTGACTCCACCTTCTTCCCTCTTTTTCTCTTACCACATTACTGCTCTTCAGTTGTTCGCCAATCTAGTTAGCATCTTTATTTAAATTTCTATCAAACCCAGAATGATTACAATGTAAAATAAAGTTTATAATGAAAAAACACTGCAATGATCCTTCTTCTTCAAATACTTAGCTGGGGGTAAGGAAGAACAATGACTGGGTGAGTGAGGAAGCTGAGAAAGCTGATGAAGCAGCAAAACAGAGACAGTGGCTTAAGTGACCCTTCAGGGTTCAGTAGCTCCAGCCCAGTGGTAAGGACCATGCGCTGGCTTTTCCTAGCTAAGCAGCTGCTCGCGGTGCTTAATACTGCCTGGGACATGCCTCGTTGAAAACCAAAGCCATGTTGAGGCAGCTGCTTGGTGGCACCCCACCTCACTGGGCGCCTGACGTGCCACCTCCCAGCCGCAGCATGGCACCAGGAAGGAAGTCACCCGACCCCAGCCCCGCACACCACTCCAGATCTGTGCACAGCTCAGGCTTCAGAAAACAAAAATGTTGTGGCTGGCTCTCCTTGCACATGCCAAACGGTGTGGGCATCCTCATGAATTTGTGCCCAGGACAACACTGACTTTTGTCTGTGCAGTAGTAGCTCTGCTACCTGCTCCGTAACAGCAGCAAGTCACTTTGAAAGTGAATCCTGTGTGATTTTACAAAACATATGCCAGTCCTTGACAAATAGGAACCTGTTTCTTGGAGATTTTTTGCCCAGAAATGTCCAATCATGTATAGCACATGTCACTGTAGCTTCAGCAACAACACAGACCGCTGGTAATGCCCAAATTTGTTTGAGCACCTTGCAGAAGGAAATAGAAACTGCTGGCATCCGTGCATGGGTGATGATCACATACTTAAATAGAGCCCAGAAATGGAAACACCCACCTGACATTACTCTAGAGACCAAATAAATTTTTTAAATTCAGAAGCTTAAACCCACGTTATTCGGAGCTATGCGTGTACTGTACAAAAGGACAGGATGTAGAAATATGTCAGAAAAAGAAGCTGCCACGGAACCCATGTTGCCGGACTCAGGTGCTATGGAGGTTTTTCTAGCTGTAAGTTGGTGGCCAATCTGCTTCATTCCTGAAGTCAAGGAGCAGCGAGCAGCTTCCAGCCATTGTGAAGTTTTCTGTGAACCTGCTAGAAGCTGGATACTAGCAACGCCCTCCAATCTGGAGCAGCATAGAGATATTTGTATGATAACTGGACAAGTTTCACGTCTCTGACAGTCGTTTTCCCCGAAAGCCCTGCTGGTGAGCCATGACAATAACCATAGACAGATAATCTTCAGACACGTCAAAAAGATGAGTAGGTGTTGAGTTTGTGGTGAGGGATATCAGAAACAGAAGGACGGAAACTTGCTTCTTAAGAAGAAAGAACAAACACCACATTGGCTCGGCTCCAAAGTTCAGCCTGCAGTGAGTAAGAACACCAACAACTTAACCAGCAGCAAGGTAACAGCAATCAAGAACTAGTTTACGGCTGCCCAACCCACAGAGCATCTGCTCTAATGAGACCGTAATAAAAGCCCTGGTGCTTCACAATGGAAAACTGGAGCTCGCTCTGGTTGGATGTGAAACACCTCCTGGCTCAGCCCACAGCCAGCACTGAACACACAACATTTTCGGCTGGGTGAGGTCCAGTCCTATGTGCAAAGTGTGACCATTTAGCACAGTAACACAAGGCACTGTAGCTTGCATCTAGCATAGTTCAGAGGAGTTGAAAACACGCTGTGCTGATGCAATGTTCACTGCATAAAACTCCATAAATTCCTGTTAGCAGTCAAAGTATGAAAACTCGCAGTGTTATGCAGACATGATGATGACAGGGAGCCACACAGAGAGCAGCTAAAACCCCATCTGATCTACATGAAGCTAGCTTTCATGCCATTTATTTGACCACAACCTACAGAGAGGTGTGCAAATCTCAAGAAGCTTGGTTTTGCTCTTTAGCCTTGAGGTGTCCTTGGAGTTAAACCTTGACATATGCTGTGATACAGAGGAGCCTGATTTCATTCCTTCCACTGACGAGGTGTGGCCGATGCTCTGTAGAGGCCAGGAATTAAGTAAAGACTACTGACAAGTATGAGAGCTACTCCGCTGCACTCAGAGGGTGGTTGTGCACCTAAGAGTAGCAGAGCGTGTTCCTGGATAACAGGTGACGAGTTACTGGGGGTACCAGGGCATACCTTTGTCAAAAGATTTGTACCTGCTGTAGTAATGAAGCTTTCTCTAATGTGTACTCCTGAGCCACCAAATTCTGCAAAGAGGAACATAAGACCCTCTTTTCTCTCTTGCTGCTGCACCCGTGTAGCATAAGGCTCATAAGAAAGAGTCCATATGAACAGTCCATTGGCTTGGTGGTAGAGTCAGTCAGCACACGAGTGTTGACATTGATGGTTTGTTTAGTTTGTTGCAGAAAACTGTCACATGACAAACCTTTGGTTTTTATTGATTAAAATAGTTTTATTTCCACTTGTTGCAGATAGAGAAAGAAGGAAGGAGATGGAACAGAATGGGAAGGAAAAACCTTTTTCTGATGCTGTAAATCTGTAAGTTGAAACAGAGTAATACAACAAATGGTATTTCTGCTTCTAGTGATTTGGCCTATTACTAGGGTGGGGTTTTTTCAGAGTGCCTATGGCTAATTCTTTTCAAATTACAGAAGGATATGGGCAAGATTTATGATTGGAATAAACCCAGTGAATTTGAGTCCTGAAGCACAGCTGTGAAAAGCTAACAAGGAAAGAATATTCCATACTGAGAAAATTTAACTGAAACTCAGATTATTGTCTCCCATCATCTGAGGTCAGCCTGTACAGTAAACACCCTTCAGTGCTTGCTTGCCCACTGGTTGGTGGCATATGGTTCTCCTATACCATGTCTTTGATATTTTTACTCCAGGCTCTTCCTGCACTCCAAAGACTGGACTGGTTCTCATGGTCAAGTTCTCTGACTTCTGTAACTTGCCCAAAGTAGTGGCATTAGTCAGCCTCATTTAGTCCAGACCCGTTAATCTGTGCATTCAGGTTCCTTCTGGCATCTTTACTGACCTCCATAACCTCTGTTTACTCATGCTCCTCCTGTGCCTGTTTCCTTGTTTAACTACTATCAATTTGCTACTTCCTCTACCTTTTTTTTTTCCGTAAGATTACCTCTTGGACACATCATCTGCATGGAGGAATTCCTGCCTGCTTTTCTCATTAGATTCTTTTGCTGATGTGGGCCACGAACATACTGACCATAGTAGTCTGTAGTGTGATCTTTGAATTCGAAGAGGTTATGTTTCTGTTTGAATCATAGTCTGCAGATCTACATTGTGCATTTACTAGAAACACCAGTCTTCATACTCTCCACAGTTCCTCATCTCCTAAACAACCTCACTGATGCTAACTCTAGCCAGTAAAAGCTAGTAGGTACTTCTTTATTAATGCCAAATGGCAAATATAACATAGTGTTTAGCCCTTTCCTAAACTAAGCTTGTTTTATTTACCAGAATCAACTGGCTCTTGATTCTAACATCCAAGTGTGTTTCAAGATGTTGATTCCACACAGCTCCGCTTCTTCCTTCTGAAACTTCCAGTTATCGCTATTTCCCTTCTTATGTATTAGGGTCAAGCTTTATATTGACATAAAATGTTTTTTTCTACCAACTCATGAAAAAGCAAATATGCCTGAAGAAATTCATTACTAATTTCAAAAGTGTACATGCAGATGTGTGATTTTTGAGAGAAAGGATTGCAGAGGGTATTACACAGCAACATGCAGAAAATGAAATAAAAAAGGTGAAGAGCTAGCAGCACTGGTGCATTTTATGGCAAGTTAGGATTCTATTCTCTTGCTGCAGAAAACAGCAAAAGCTAGAACTAGAGTAAAAGTAGCCCTACATCAAAAATCAGTCTTTGATGAAGTTGAAGACTGATACACATATTAACCAGATGTTTAAATTGGCATTAAAAGCTGAGTGGAAGCCATAGGAAGAACTTGAATGCTAGATTAATTTGATTATGCTGGCCTGAGTCAGAGAGAGGGCAAGCAGCCAGAATAAGTGTTAGAGCCCAAACACTATTTTTGAGATCACAGTCATTCATCCTAGAAATGACCACAGTATGAATCTCCTGATAGACAGGTTCCTCACGAGCAGAGAGGGATGACTTTTTTTAGCACACTGAATTTGGTAGAGGGCATTTTGGGGTACTTGTACAGTATGCAGATGCCAGGGTCTCTCACTATTTTGATTAAGAGATCTGTGTGCCTTTCCAATGAACCTTTTCAGAGTAGCCCTCCTGCCTGATCACAGCTCATATCAGATGGTCTTTATCCAAAGCCTGATTTTCTGTAAGCACGTTAATGCTCTACATGTGCTCGTGTTTAAACTAGTCAAATATCTATAGGTGGACACAAAGTCCACGATACTCACATGGATATTATCAGATGGTATGGATCTCTGTAGAATTTCACAATGAAGGGTGATTCGAGATGGAAATGATCCTTGTCTTGTTGGACAGAAAGCATTGAAGCAGTTTTGGTTGTAGGGCTATCTACAGCTTCCGCTGTGTCTCATAGTAGTATCAAAATCCGTCCATGCATTGACACAGCTGTGTGCCTCTCGACAATACTGATTTCAAAGTCCAAGTTAAGCACTTGAGAACTAGGAACAAAATGTCCTCTGTTAAGTTACCTCAGTAGAGAAGATGAGAAAGCTCCGAGACTGACAGTCTTCAGAAACAAGAACAACTCTCTACATTGAGACAGAGTTATTGTCATAAATGTTTCCTTTCAGATATATCTTTTCATTGCCAAACTCTAATAGCTTCCTAACTCCCCAACAAAAGAGATATCTGACCTGAAAAAGAAGAGTCCGAAAACCCTTGGTCCTGCCGTCCATTAGGGATTTTGTTGCCACTAATGTTACCTGTGAGGCACTCAGGTACAGTTGATAAGTAGCAGTATCAGTAACTAGGTAGCCATAGAGGACTGCAAGTGTGGGAAATACTATTCTCATCCTGAGCAAGATTTCTGTTCCTTCTCCCCTCCACCCGCCCCCCAGCAGAAAGACAATGTAACAGTGATGACTTTCTCATTCATTGTTCCTATCACGGCTAACACAATTAGTGAAATAAAATCCAAAGTGGTAAGGGTGGAAGGGAATGGAGAGAGAAATGTGTCAAATTACTTAGCTAGGAACTGAATCATTGTACATTCCTGAGATGGTCCAAACCCAAAACCTCAAATCTGAACTTCCTCAGATCTTGGAAAAACAAAAAAATCTGTATGTGAACTTTGTGGCTTGGCCCCTCTCTTAGACCCAGCCTACCTCATGAGTCACAAATGCAAGAAAGTGCAGAAGAATCATTACATGCCTTTCAATGTCTTAAAAGAAAATAAATGAATCAGTTCAACCAAAAAGTAAAACAAGTGTGACAGGCTTATTCTTTTCTGGGTTTCCTGTGCGTCAAATCCTGCTTTGAAATACAGGGCCTGAGAATAAGTTCAGTTTGTCAGAGCAAGCAGAACCTTGTTGGTATTCTCAAACATACAAGGATGAAAACTTGTAACGTTGGATTTTAAAACATATACCAGACACATTGGGGGGGAGGGGAGGGAGGTAATGAGAAGCAAGAGCATAGAAAGTAAAGCAGAGAACGATAGGAGTTTCTTTTCTCATTTGCATAATGTTTTCCGTGTCCTTATTTTCCTAATTCAGCAGTTCTGGTGCCCATAATTCCTAATATTAAATTGCAGCCTGAGAGCAGGTTTGTGTGAGACGAACTAACTTGAGCAATGCAACTCATGAATATTTGTGATGCATGGGAAGGTCTTTTACTCTCTGTCTGCCTGCAGAGCATTCCTCTAATGACAAACAGCCCGGGCCTGGAGTCTTTGCCCATGTCATACCCTGCCCTTACTCATGACGAGCGCGGTGGAGCTTAGCATTCCTGCCGGGTAGCGCTCAATCTCTTGTCGGCGTGAGCGTTTTGAGTGGGAAGCACTGAAGGATCATTGCGATGGGTTGTGCTTCAAACGTGCAGCTTATCGTCAGCGAAGATGGTCAGAAACATTCCAGGGGAACATGATACCCACCCTGAAGTGCTGATTAATCAAAATCAGAATGTTCTGTGGGAATGTGTCTGTTTTAACGAACCTTCTGACAAAACACAGGCACATTTCCAAACTCGCCTGCCAGGCAGGTTTCAGTCAAAAGGCTGCCCGGTTTCATGCCAGCTTGCCAACCCAGCTCCTTAGCAGTCTGCCCAGCAGTCTGCTGGGGAGACAAAACGCCAGGCCTTCAGATGTCCCCATGCTAGGGCAGCCTCTTGAACAAAGTGCCTCAATGCTGAGGGGCCCTGGGCTTGCAGGCTGCCCCTCAGAAAGCTAGACTGGTTATCAGCCTTCAAAGCAGGCAAGACCAGGGCTGCCCACCCTAAGAAGGGCAAGAGAGAGGTTTGCCTGGGACTTCTGCAAAGGGAGTAGCAAATAAGGGGTGAGGAGCAGTAAGGCTGCAAGAAGGGCTGCAAAACATCCCTTTCCTTTTGCCCTAGTTAGTCCTGCAACTGACCCTATTTTGGGGGATTTCCAGTGCTGGATCCGACATCCATTGAGGAGGGGAGCACTAAACCGACTGAATTACCTGAAGACTCCTATAGATCCAAGTGTCTGTGTATGTAGAGAAGTGTTTCAACTCGTTTTTCCTCTAGGCTCGGTTTAACTTCTTTCTGTGGTGGGGAGGACAGAGCAGCAGAGCCCCTTTTTTGTCATATGGTGGGCTTGTACCAAGCCCAGCTTACTGATGTGTGCTGCAGAGTGGCTGCATTGTGTATGGACGGTAGACTGAAGTTCTTCCCAGCAGCAGAGGACTCATTATGCACCTGCTACACTGCACAGGTCTGCAATTGCCCCAAGAAACACTCCAATTCAACCAACCTGCCCTTACCAGTCTTTTTTTTTTTTTTTCTTAAGAACAAGTCCGGAACATAAAATGGAACAGGACATATATTGGGTGAGGCATTCTGGAAGTGGTAGTCTATCTTTATTTGCAGCTCTGGGGAGTCTTAATGACTCCTTCATCCTTTAAAGGATGTGCTTTTGTCATGTAATGGAAAATAACCTGAAGGATCTCCGGAAAAGCTGGTGGGTAGTAGTGGACTTCTGTCAGTTCTCAAACTACTCAGCTCCCCATTATCTGCTGTCTCCTTGATCCCAAGTTTTCCGCAGGAAACCAGTTCACAAATTGTGTGGGCAGATCATCCATGGCCTAGGGTAGGAATGCCCACTGGGAAAGTGTGGCTGAGAAAATGTCTTCCTAAATACTACTTTTACCTTTCTTTTTAGTCGGTTTTATTGATTTGTTTCTATTCTGTGAGGGAACAGATTTTATTCTAAGAATATCTGAGAAACAATAAACAAAAATGGCAAAGTGGGGATTTGGATGAAAAATGTTCTTGACCATTTTACTGCATTCCCATTACTAGTCACTGGAACTAGCACCAGTTCATCTCCATGAGAATTGTTGACAGAAAATTAAACAGCTTTTTGTTAGAGAATAATTTGTTGATCTGGAAGGAATTGTCCACGCTTATTCTTCTGAGACTTGGTGACATTCATTTATGTCTAATTAGCCCAAGTAGAGTTTAGTTTAGGTACACTAGGTAGACAGCTGCATCAACTACTACTTAGTTGACTTCTGTATCAAAACTGTCTTCTGAAGCTCATATAGCTCAAGATGATTTGTGTTGTGGCTTCTACACGTATACTTAGTTTCAAAAGGAAAAGGCTCATGTTTGAGAAGACTGCTTGTACTGCGGAAATTATACTTTTTTTCTCACACATGTTTTGAGCCAAACGCAAGTAAAAACAAATTTAAAACATGGCTTGGCCTTAAAACTTACAGGGACTATGGAGACAAATCCTAGACTTATTGTCACCAATTGCATGGAGAATATTTGGTATTTGGCCTAAAAAAAGAAAAAAATCTCTTCTCTTTCCGTATTTACTCACTGTTAAATACCCTCAGCAAATCTTGCTTCATTGATACCTTATTTTCCTCAGATTTTTTCTGGGGACATTTGAGGGACTATTTAGTTTCTAGATCTTTCTGTACTCCTTATCAGCAGCAGCGGAAGCCTGGTCACCTTGACCTAATTCTGGACCATGGTTCTGTCACTACTCGGTATGAAGTTCACAGCTAGTGTTTCACACCTCAAACACAAACCCTTGTAGCTGCATCAGGTTTTGCCCCTAGGCAAATGCCAACTCTCCTTAACTCTCTCCTTCTGCCTATCTGGTGTCTCCTCTGTTTGAACATGAGGAAAGGCACTTCAGAAGCTAATGTAACGAATCTTGGGAAAATTTTCCTATAGGCTGTGTCATCACTGGCAGCCAGATTCTGCCACGTTCCGAAAGGAGCTTGGGTGGCTTACTAGGGTGTGTGCCACATGCAGGCAATAGTAATGGGATGGCAGGGAAAAAAGCTCCATCCCTTTAGTTTGTTGTCCCATTCCTTCTTGGCCTGCTACAGCTCAGCTTTTAGAGTTAATTCACATAATTTCTCTAGGTGGTCTAACATAAAAATATTTCACTGGAATACCGGCTGGCTAGCAATACTACATAAAGCTAGCTTGCTGCTAACACTGCAGGGTTTTTAAACCATTACTTGACTTGCTGCATTATTTCAAACCTTTGCTCTGTGTTTCAGGCAGCTCAATGTAAAAGCAGGATTACAGTCAAACTTCATGTTTTCCTGTGTTGCTATGACTTGTGCTAGCAGCAGCTCTGATGTCATAAATTCATTAATTTTTCTGGAGAGAAGATACTTGCAACTCTGTAAGTTATATATATATTCCTACACATCGGTATATGGAAGACTACATCAGGATTTCCTTTTCTCTAGTTCCAGTTTAATTTTAACAATTTTATCCATGTCTATCTGTTCTGTCATAAGAGATTTGTACTGAATATTGTTGAGGGATTGGTGTTTATGTATGAAGAACAGGAGTATGGTAGTCGAAATTGATTAACACTCTAGGCTTCCATCTCCTATCTAAAGGCAAGGCACAGGAATTAACAGATAAGATAGCTCTGAAATAGCTTTGTTTACAGACTGCTGAGCCTTACTGGCTTCATTGGACTACATATTCTCTAACCCCACTCTCTTACTACATTCAGAACTTATTTGCATGTGCCATCTGTTTCTTGCATGAAACACAATGAAGAAAACTATGTATACATTATTGTGTAAGTTTCCATTGCACTTATTTTTACAGAACTATTTTTGAGCTAGCTAATAAGTTGTTTTTTGCATGTGGTGCTCTGTAAGGGAATCAGGGTGGTTCAGGACAGAAGGAATGCAACGCATCTGCACAAATCCACGTTGACTATCTATTTACCTTAGGTAACACAGAGTGTTCTTCAGGGTTGGGTCCAGCCCACTCAATGCATAAACTGTCCTTAAAGTGAGTAGTGAAACACAGATTCCCTTCTCCCATGGTGAATGTCCTGATGGCTACAGTATAAAAGGCAAGCTCACTTTTGCTCTTTCTGTCTGCTCTGGTGACTTTTTAACTGGTTTTCTGCATATTAGATCACTTTCTACCCACCCTCCTGGATGCCAGATTTAGAAATCTGCAGACCAAGAGTTAGGAAGCCACTAGTGCAACAGGGTTTTACATCAGCACTGGTTGGTAGAGATTTTTCCAAATGTCTATCAGGCTAAGCCCTGCTCTGGATTTGAGTAAAAGAGGTCCCAGTTTCCCATATCTCTAGGTCCCAGTTGGACTCATCTGCAAGTAGGGCACCTCCCTGCTGCATGCAGAGAAGGAAAAACTTCAGTCATCTGACCATGTTAAGGGTGAAGATGAATGATGGCAATGTTATTCCTAGTCCTCCAAGGTTACCAAGGCGCTGAGCAGAGAATTTTGGGAGCAAGTTTGAAATAAGCCATCTGCCTGACCTTAAATGATGCAGTCCATACAACAACAGCTGTTGAACAACCAGGAGCATGCTTTTCAGTGATCCCTGCTAAGGGTGTTTTCCAGACTCTCTACAGTCCTTGAGAGCAAGGGTCTGAGACTCCATTCTCCGTTCTCTCACAAGGCTATAATTAGCCTGCCCAGTGCTTGCACAGCTTTAACATACAATAACCATAAAACAGTAGCACAGACATCTCCTGTGCAGAACAAAGGCTTCTTCTAGTCTTTCTGCTAATCATTGCTGTGTGACGAACTTTTTATAGCTCTTGATGTCTTTAAGTTTACTACTCAATTTTCACTTCAATAGAACACATTTTCAACTATTTTGCAAAGCACAGTGGCTTCAACAAATGACTCACTGATAATTACTGTCATAGGAGAGCCAACTGCTCAGTATTTTAATACGCATTTTACTATTCTTAGTTGCTATGGTGGCTGTAAAAACCCATCATGCGATGTTTGGTCTCAGCATCATCCCTCAAAGCACAACATCATAGAAAAATGTCTGTCTTCAGCGTCCATCTGCCTTCAGTGGTCAAGCATACTAGGCTTTCAAACATTTTGCTGAAAATCAAGTGAGGTACATTACTTATGGATTTAACGCTGTCACTTAAGTAAGGATTACTCACAAAGTAAATCAACAAAGTAAGTGGGATGACTAATGTGAATAAAGATTAAATGGCAAGACCAAGTCTCAAATGTATATAAGAAATTACTAGAAAAAAACATCCCACTGGTTTCTTTACACATCTGTCACCTTGGAGTACGACAAATGAAGCAGAAAACTAGCGGTTTTAACTTTGTCAAAAGTTAGGTCATACCTAAAAAACTCTGCCTTAGAGTTTTGATGTTCCCCTGTCTTGGCTCTGCTGAAGACCAGGTGGTGAAGTTTTTGACTTGTATCATCATTTTTGAGTAATCTCATTTAGGTGACTAACAGAATTGTGTTAACTTTGTCATTTGGGTAACTTCTATGCAAGACAATTTTATTTTGTTTTGGAGATAAGATTGCTCATATCCATGTGGACAGAAAACTGTCTTAAAGGGAAAACGTGAAACTGTGGAGTTTGGGGTTTTTTTTTGCTTGTGTGGGGCTGTTCTACTTCTGTGTCAGAAAACTTCATTTGCTGGGGCTTTAGACTAGAACTTGCCAGCAATTTCTTCAGTCGCTGTAGAGTAGGAGAGCCTCTGGACATGGAGGGACTTTTGGGCCCTCTGTAGTAGAAATGGTCTCACTCCTTTTCAAGAAATCATCACTTCGCACAAGAAATGCTGAGAATTATTGGCCTGCCTTATTTAATTGGAATGATTCAAATGTCAGCAGCGAGGCAGCTCTGAGTAACCACACACTTCAAACCTCCCTGGTCCTTGGAAACCTCTGAGCAAGGTGCCGTGAAGCTGGAGCTTCATGCGCTGCCTGGTGAGCTCGTTTCACCACAGGCTGAAGACAGCTGTTCCCAGTGGCATTGCAACGCCACTTGTCTCCCTCCTGGGCTGTTGGCCGTGCAGAACTGCTGATCTCCCTACCCGTGTGTCATCTCCCCCTTCTCTTCAAACGTGTGTGGGTGTAAGGTGTGCCATGCCTTTGCAGTCACTGCATGGTGCCTGCTGCTTTCCTTCTCCAGCACTTTCATGTATGCACTCCAGATTTCCTACTCGTGATGTCTGCTGCTCAGTCATACGTAGAGGGAAGATAGGACTCATACTTTTTTTTTTTTTCAGGGATATTCATAGCATTTCCCGCTTTCTATATACATACTCTACACTTTATAAAATGGCACATTTTCACAATCTTGAGGGCTTTCCAGCGATTTTTTTTAGTCTAATCTTGAAAATGAATGGCGATACATGTTTCTTCTTTCCACAGTATTGGCAGCACTACCTCAGAGTTTCAGTAACGGCAGTGTTATATGCACTAGCGGCATATGCGTTTGTTAATTAAAAGAGCATTTTTGAAAATACTTCTCCTCTTTGTGTTTAAAATATTCAGGTGATATCAGATACTTCCTTCAGTCCTGAAGATACTGCTGTTCTCTAGATTGTCTCCAAATCTAAGTAGGATTATGTGCTAGTGGCTCTGCGGGGGGAATTGCTGCCTGTGTCCTAAGAAACAGGACATTTTTGTTTGCTTTTAGACTCATCTAAAATATCTGCACATCATAACCTTCTTACTTCCGTGTTGTACATTGTAGCTCCGCTTGAGAATACAAAAATCCATTCACAGTCATTGAATCTGCTTTTGCACTTTCACATCGTGTAAAGGTTATGAATGACCCATTAATCTTAAGTTGGCTGTGGCAGTGCAAAAGCATCATGCAAATTTTCTTTATTTAGTCCATGCACTTATTGTGCAATTTTTGGTGTTTCTTCACATTTAACAGCTCCAGTAAATATTGCCTCACTTATGTCTGCCTAAGTTACAATGTGAACATCTATTTCTCTTGGGTTTGCTTTCAGCAAGAGTACATTACAGCACAAATATTTTTCAAGTACAGCTTCCACAAATGTTCCCAGACGCATGGAAATATTTTGATTAATACTTTGAACTGTAGTCAAACGACTTGCCTTTTTCTTTAATATGTTTTATTTCTGACTGTGATCTTTATAAACTCACAATATCATCTATTCTATGGAACTTTCAGTAGTACTTATCTTGAGCAAGAAGCCCTGGAGGACTTGGTTAGTATTAAACATTTTTGAGCACTGATCACATTAAATATATGAAAAAGTTGGTGAATATTGTTTTCTGTGATTGCATTGCTATGTAGTAAACCTCCTACAGACACAAAGAATGTAAGGCAAGGAAACCAAGGATTACAGCAGAAGTAACCATATCTTCAGTTAATTCCAGTGTGTGTGTGTGTATACACACACACATCTACATATAAATCATTAAAATATATTTAATAAATCATAATGTTAAAAAGTATTTTATTTTGCTCCAAACTATAGGTTATTTCAGTTATTATGTTGTACTCTACGTGGACTGTAACAAAGGTGAGAAATTAAAGCCTTTCCAGGCACCGGGACTTCTACTGTCGACTTCAACTGATTCTGAATTGCAGGCTGGGTCATACTCAAAGCTTATGTTACAGAAAGCCCAAAAGGTGTGGGCACAAGTAAATGCAAAGGAGTCAATCAATGTTAGAGATGACAGACACTACTTTCTGTTATATTTTCGTTAATTACTTCTCAAATGCCCCTTTTCTAGACCCTCCGTGTACCACTATGACTCAGTATAGGCTCAGCAATACTCGTTAAGCCAAAATCAGAGGTACCGTTAAGAGAGTTTAAGTCATGTAGTAATAAAATACCGATGAATCTAAAGGACTGGAAGTTAATACTGTGCCGTCCAAAAGCAAGTATAAATCCTACCATGCTAGAGTCAGCTGAGAATTTAGCTAAAGATCTTCATGACCTACTTCATCCCTCCAGCAGGAAAATCAGCAGATGTGGATAATCATAGAAAGATTCTCTTTTTAGAGTTTTCCCAAAAGCCTTAGACTCCCTTTGTGCAGAATGCTAGCTATGGCTTTCATCTGTGCTATTTTTTTCTGTACGTCAGGAGAGGAGGAAAAATGATGAATACGTTCCTTCAGCCACATCAGCATTCAGCCCTCTATCTCACCCCATCTTGGATTTACTGAGCACCCACCGTAAGGTCTGGAGAGCAAGAACAGGTTTTGCTGTAGAAAGTTTTGACTCTCCTGACCTCCACAGAGCAGAAGTAACTGAAATACAGAAATTATCTTTGTTACGAATCTAGGAGAAAGATCAGGTCTGATTTTATGGCTGATTGCAATTAGTGACAAACATATAAGCAAATAGGCGACCAAACTCCATATGGAATATTATTTCCAGGACTGTCCACCCACGTAGGAAGGATATTACTGCCTTGGAGACTTCTTTCTATAGTTCAAGAATCTAAGTTATGAAGGCAGATTTGAGTTACTGCATTTATTTTTTCTAGAGACGAGATTTAAAGTTGTCAAAAGTACATGCCCAGGATTTATCACAAATATTTTCCACGGTGAAAATGGCTTTTTTTTCCATTTAAAAAAATTGTTTGAAGTTTGGGGATTTGCTTTAGTTTTTGACAGTCCTGGGGACTCTCATGACATTGTATTAGTACAACAGGTGTTGTAAAGGACATAACGTGTGCTGCACAAGTTTCCTCGCATAGGTTCTCCGGCGTGCCTCAAGGAGACCACCAGTATTTCTTTCTGAGCGAACAGGTCTTCAGGCCCGTTGCTAGAGCTCACGCCTGACATCTCCAGTAGCGTGCTGACTGCCTTTCTGCGTACGTGCATCCGCTGGCAAGCGGACGCACGGCGAAAAAATTGACTGTGTGGACCCCAGATGGAGGCATCAGTCAATCTCTCCAACTCGGGCTGCTTTTGAGTCCCCTTTCTAGTCACGGCGGGCCTGGTGGTCGGTCACCGTTAACAAGGCTCCAGATCCCGGATACTACAAACAGGGAGGGAAGAGGGGAGAATCGATGCAAGTGAAGGTTATTAGACTTGCACAGGAAATAATCTGGGGAGTTACCTACAAGTGAGTTCAAGGCACTCAGATTTATTGCAGAGGGAGGGTACGGGCAAGTGTGACAAAAGACGGGAGAGCTTAGATAAAGCGAAAAGCATTCAGCGAGCCTTTCTGGTGTCTGAATTTGCTTTCTGTTATGTTTGCTTTGCTCTAGAGGGCTATCTCCGTCGACACATAAATACGGGATGACAGAGTAATATAACGGGGAGATGTTAGTGAGGACCGTGCTATTTTGGTAACAGCATTCAGCAGAATGAAATCAGCAATCATTTACGCCCCAGAACTAGGATTTAATAAAGAAAATTTTCCATTGTCTCCATAAATTTCACTCGCGAAGCAGAAGAGAGACAGAGAGCCGACAAGCCTTCTGCCAGGAAGAAAAATGAGGGCGACACCGCACCGCAGGCTTCAGTCGCGGGCGCGCACGTCCGAACCTTCCGAGGGCAGAACTGGGTCCCCCGCCGGCCGCGTGCCACGTTCCAGCGCGGACGGTAAGCAACGGTCAAACCGGCAGCAGACCCTCCCGACCGCCCCCGGTGCGACGCCCTGCGGGCAGCCGCCGGGCGCGCAGGTGCCGAGGGCGTGGGGCAGCGGCCGCGGGAGGGCGGCGGTT
>Ga0065711_1005702_pt1:0-2500 | contig 36285 bp, 19 predicted proteins | sample Hoacrofraction12_FD_59098 | JGI IMG/M metagenome (GOLD analysis project Ga0065711, IMG submission 59098) | Hoatzin crop microbial communities from Cojedes, Venezuela - Epithelial fraction 12 v2 (version 2) | ecosystem: Host-associated > Birds > Digestive system > Esophagus > Crop | place...
TTTCTTTCTTTCTTTCTTTCTTTCTTTCTTTCTTTCTTTCTTTCTTTCTTTCTTTCTTTCCTTTCTTTCTTTCTTTCTTTCTTTCTTTCCTTTCTTCTTTCCTTCTTTTGTCCCTCTCCGTTTCTAATTTTCTCTTTCCTTTTTCTCTTTTTCCTTCTTCTCCTCTCTCTCTTTCTCTCCCTCTTTCTTTCTCTTTGCATTACTGCAGCAGAGTTCTGAATTGTATATTATAACTCAAAGCATTTGAGTGAGTCTCCAGCATAAGTAAAACCATCCTGCACTGTATTTCATTTTCAAATGGGAGCATCACCTTTTGAAAAGCTAGAGTGTCTCAGTCATCAGACGAGCTGTGGTTGTTAAGGGATGCGGGCCCTTATCCAGATATTTTAAAGTAAATATTTTATCTAGGGAAAACTATGGAATTCATAATTTGATGGTGCAAAAGGCCAATAATATGTGACAGCATGATCTCATTAGAAAAAGGAATTTTAGCCCAGTGTGATCTGAGTGACTAGTTCCAAAATGTGCAGTGAATTTTATAGTTCGTCTGGCTGGCAGAGTTCCATGCTCCTGCATTCCCCAATGGTAAATATTTGTAACAGATTTCACATTGTAACACAAGGGCTCCTTTCACAGAGCAGGTCATGTAACGCTGCAAAAAAACCAAGGCCAGGGCAAATAAACAAAAAGTCATGCCAAGTTCACCACTCCCAAAGATTCCTAAGCCTGGCTGTGCACACAAACTTCACTTGCTACTCATCAACATCAGCAATTTATGGCCAGATGGTTATAAATTTACATTCTATAAAATTTTAGAGGATGTTATTTTTTCCACTCCATCTGTTAATTAAGTTTCAGTCTTTTTATTTCCTCAAACATAACAGTTCAATTTTTTATTAATGATACAGTATCATATTCTTTCCTGTCTCTTACTACACCTACTCAGCAGTACCAAGAAAACTTTCATGAAAAGAAAGTAAAGCTTTTGCAGACACCCAATCTAAAAAACTTATGGGTTTTGATCTTTCTTTTGCACTCCCAAGGCAAACTAGCAATGGTTAGGGAATCGATCATAGAAAACAAACAGTGGAATAAAATTTCCCCTTTAACAGTTATTTTTAAAACCTTTCCCGTCCCATTTTAAAATAATACAGTATACTGTTCTTAATGTGTTACAGCTTGCTTCCATTCAGAAAAAGTGTGTCTCTCACTCTCATCACTCTCATACTGTAATCAACAGTACCAAGAAAGCTAACATTAAAATCCTGAAGAATGTAGCTCTGCTCAGTTAGAGCAACTCCCAGGCTTGAAAACAATTTCCTAAAAGAAGTGGAAAAAAATTCAAGAGGCAATAACCAAACCCCCCAGATATTTCTGTATATTTGGCAAAATGAATTTCTGCCTCAATTTGTGTGACTTACATAAAATAAATCTGACAACATTTGTTAAGCATTTGTAATAATACTAAATGTACTCAAAACAATATGTATAATGAAGCTTGATATATTTTAAACAGATCAATTTAATAAATAAATACTTTCAAACATACTTAATTCAAATAAACACTCTGTAACACTGAGGTTAGTTCTCTGCAATATTTTGGATGAGTACCTATGCTGAGTTACGTATTTTGTGCAGGTAATATGTGTAGAACAGCAGTTCAAATATTTACATATACAAAATATAGGCAAAAAAGGTCTTTAGGAATCTATTTGTGTATGTTTTCTCTCCCAGGACTTCAATGTAAGCATCAAGGGTTAAGATGTGAGTAAACATACAGGGCTAAATTCTGCTCTGCACCCATTCAACTTCATTGACTTGTGACGAGTTTCATGGGGATGTAAGAAAGCAAGATTTAAGCTGCCGTGTGCATAAGGTAATGTCAATAATCCTATATAATATCTAGTTAATATTAATTTTATAAAACTGCCTTTGTTTATTTCAGTCAAGGTTTATTGCTGCTGCACACAGAGAGTTTGGGGAGTGAAATGTCAGCCAAAATGCTTAGAGTTTTTTTTTTTCTTTTCTCTCCCTGTTTAGAGAATTGGACTGAATATTATTTTGGCTGTTGTTTATGTGTTTTGGTTTGAGAACTTGGGACTTCTTCCCTAATGGAATAAGTACTACACATGTTTTTTCCTGTAGAAATGAGCACCATTGTATTTCCTTTTATGACTTGATGAAGGGAACTAAACACAAACATAGACGTGAAATGTTTGCATATGTGAAAATGCTCCACACAAATAAAGAAAAAAAAATCACTGTTATTTATGGCAAAATGTAGTATTTATTGAGCCAGGCCATTAGGATAATGGTACAAAGAACTGAAATATAGGTACTGTGCTCCCTTCCATTTAATATATTAATGCTGTCACCATTATCAGGATGTAGCAATTTCAATGCAGTCAGAAGGTGGCTCTAGTGCTTTAATTTTGCTGCTTTGCCTTCTGTAAGATCCAAGGAGTAGAAATTACTTTTGTGCTACATTTCTTTTTCAAAT
>Ga0065711_1005702_pt1:7500-32500 | contig 36285 bp, 19 predicted proteins | sample Hoacrofraction12_FD_59098 | JGI IMG/M metagenome (GOLD analysis project Ga0065711, IMG submission 59098) | Hoatzin crop microbial communities from Cojedes, Venezuela - Epithelial fraction 12 v2 (version 2) | ecosystem: Host-associated > Birds > Digestive system > Esophagus > Crop...
TACTCTATTTCTGGTTTGCATGTGTTCTTTGTTTACAAGGCAGATACCTTTCTGGCCATGTACAGGAATTTCAAATACCTGTTGTCGTGTAAAGATCTTTGGGGTGAAATACTGACTGAGTAAAGTACATTTGAATCCTCAGTCCTCTGAAGTAGTGAAAAAGTTTTGCTATGTGCTGTAGATGAAAGAAACAGAGCAGATAGAGGAGATTTTCATGGAAAGAACACTAAAAAAATTACTGAAACTTCAAAATTTACTAAGAGTTCAGCCAGTCCCACCTTTCATCTAATGGTGAGACAAATGAAGGTGTAAGAAAAAATGCACAAAAAAGAGAAAAATAAATGGGACCGTGATTTGGCATCTGGACAGACATCGAAGATCTCAAAGCTTAACTTAAGGCAAACGTGTAAAACCGAACAGATACTGTATCAGAGGAAAGGTAGCTTGGGCTGCAGATATGCAGTTACACACCTGTAAGTTGTCTGACACCTCTCTAGAGAATCCTAAAAGGCAGCTCCATCTTCTAGAGGTGACAGCCTGAAGTATTACCTTTCTGAGTGATTCCCATTCTACAGTTGTAAAAACTGCACCAGAAGGCCAGGTTTTGATGTCATTGCCTACACGTAGAAACACGGGAGGTACACAGCAGCCCAGCTCTTTCCCCATCACAGTACCCATTGCACAAGCTGTACAGGGAGATATAGCATAGTATCTTGCCCGAGAAAATGTAATTAATATCAGAAAAACTGTCTTCCTTTTATGCAAGAGAGGTCTCTCATGGTTTGTGCTTCATCAAGAGAAGAAGGAATTGTATTGGTTAAGAGAGGATTTGGCAAGCAGAGGAAGTGGAAAAAAATCATCTACCCTCTCCCTACAGCAAAAATCACAGGAAGATATAAAAACTTAGAATCTAGTCTCCCCCTGCTCTATCTCCAATATGTAAAGATTTAGCACCAGAAAGAGAAGAGCCCAAACTGCTAAATGGGGAATAGGGATAAAAGGCAAATAGAAAGTAGCTTCACGCACTGTGCTGGTCATTTGAGACCAGTGAGGTTTAACTGTTGGTGTGCAACAGGGAGGAAGGAAGCTAACAGTGCTGACGGAGGACTTTTGCAGGGAAATCTTAAATGAACATCCTGCTTCCAGGTTGCTGCTGCCATCCAGAAGAGAGACCCATGTCAAAGCTACGAAAAGTCTTATCTTTCCTAGTATGTCAACACTAGCACACAGAGCTCATCAGAATGAAAAAGACAGGGAAATGTGACTGTAAATATATAAGCAATTAAAATACAAAAAAACCCCACCCCAAAACCCCACAATGTTAGGACTGGAAATCAGCTTGTTTCTGTGTTCAAAAATAAGGGTTCCTGTGCTTTGCCTGACCCGTTGCACTCTTTCCCACTGGCCAGCAGAAGAGAGAAAGGTGAAACAAGGTTTAAAAAATAATGTGGAGAGAATAGGATAACTGAAAAGGACAACAAAGCAGAGGAATAACAACTAAGTAAGAAGGAAACAGGAGAGAAATGTTTCAGGGAGTGATGAGTTTGAAAAAGAGAGAATTAGGCGTGAAAAAGGAGAAAACTCTAATATCCTAGAAGGTAAGAAAGGAGAACAAAATTAAAAATTAAATTATAATTACATGACAATATAAGATTTTCTGTAATGGAACACACCATTAGTTGATGAAGTTGTATATTCTGACTGTAGTAGTGGAATGAGGGAATAAAGAAAGATGAACAAAACAATATTAATCCATCCATTCAACCAAGCAAAGGAAAGGATGATTTCTCTGGCCCTGCAGTAGTCAGTTTGCATCCCAAAGCACAAGACTGTGTTAGTATTAGGAAAGGTAGTTAATGATCATAAAATTATATGGGTTTTTTTGTTTGTTTTTAAATTAACGCAGCCATTTTACTGGGCCAGGTGAGCTCCTGCATCAATCAATCCCTTGAGTTGACTGTCCTCCTAGTTGCACTAAGTAGCCCTTCTTCTGAGTGTAATAGCAGAGGGCTCAAGCAGTCTATATGTTATAGTAGGTACTACAACAAAAAAAGTTTTTACATCCATTTCCCTATTTCTCTCTCTGTTCCTGCTTCAACAGTTCCAATTATCTTTCTCAATGTGTCATCATCAGCTTAAATTTCCTTTTCTGAAAATAACATCCTTGTGCATTCTTCCAGTGTTTTTAACTTTGCTTTGAGGTCTGCCTGATGATGATCCCCAGCCTGGAATGGTATTTTGTAGCTTTTCTTCTGAGCAGTCATCTGCAGAAGAACACAGATAACTCAGAACAGGTTAATGTGACCTTTCCCAAAATGACTTATCTGCTGGTTCCTGGTAGAGGGTGGAGAATGAAGACAAAGACTGGGACCAATTGTTCTTAGTCAAGAAGTAATGCAAGTGGTTTGAAAGCTACTTTTCACCATAGTTTAGAAAAGAAAATTCCCAGATTTTTCTGCTTAGGAAGTATGGATATGAATATGTTATTGAGCACAGGAAGGTTATAAAAATATCCAGGCTGGATAGAAGGTTATGTGAGCTGCTCAAAATGGAAAACAAAAATGATTTTGCTATCTTGGCAAAATCTCACAATTATCTTGCAGCCTGAGAATTCATAAAAGATGTTACCAGGTAGGAGTGTGGCAAACTATTCTGACTCCTCTTCTCTCCGAAACCACTAACTAGGATGCTTTTCCCTATGTATTATTTTCACCTCCTTTCTCTGCTATTGGTCATTAAATAAATGCTTTTTCAGTGATAGACATATATTTTGCTTTTTCAAACAGTGACATATTGTATTACTACCTAATAGATTTTATCACACTCTATCTACATCACAGAGACCAACAAAGCTGTCTTCCTACCACAACCTTTTCAGCGAAACCATGAAAGAGAGCGCCAATGTCTTTGGAGTGTGGCTGCATTACCGTACTAGTGTAAGTGTCTTAACTAACCCTGGAAAGTGTAAACATAGCTTATCAGACTGTCTGAAAATTTATGAGAGACAACAAAATGCAAAATCAGAATCAAAAGTAACCCTCTGCTTGATTTTGTCACAGTTTCTAAAGCAAAACTGAGAGAAAGCATATTTTGATTTTTTTTTTTTAAATCTGAAGTCCGAAGCTAACATAGTATCATCAAATTCATTCATGTCCAGTGCTCTCCTCCCACTCTCTGGCTGTCCCTGGTTTGTTTCAGCACATAGGGTTAGAGGAACAAACTATGTGAGACGATAGCACTGGATTTGTTTTTATGAAAAAGGCACCTATTACCTTTACTCTTATTTTGTTGGCAGCAGAGGAGCAGCTTCATGTCACAGGCATGGTTTTGTAACAGGAAGATATATAGAGTGAGAAAGAAGGAGAGTGTAAGTGAGAGATGGAGAGACACAAGGAAAGAAAGCGAGGGGATTACAGTAAAAGTCTCCATAATATTTTGGTAAAATATTCCGGCTTCTTAAGTGCTCTGTAGCTTTGGTTTTGTGAATGGAGAGAGAAAAAAATCACTTATGAATAGTAAAAAGCATATTTCTGCCAGAAAACATAATTTCTACTTTTCCACTATAAAGCTGGAGGCTCTCTGGACAAACAGTTTGTGAACTAGAAAACTTTATTTTGCAGGCTCAAAACAGAAATGTCTTCTATTATTTATGGGTTTGAGTGTCTTTGAAAACATAAATTACTTTTTTGTTGATATCAAAATGACGGCCTCAGGAGCTTTTTTAAAAGATGGGACTGCAGCAAATAAAGTACAAGCTTCCCATGCTGTGCTGTCAGAAGGCCTCCATGCCATCGTACAACACCCTTGCTATTTCGGCCCTGATCCTCCTTCATGCAGGAGCTGACAATCCTGCTAAATCATGTGGTAGGTTAGTGATGTGGGAAAATGTCAGCATGTGATTACAATAAATCTCCAAACTCTGTTTCACTTTATGTGACCCATTCAGGATTCAAATTTAGAAGCACAATATGGTGAAGATAGAGGAGACGTGCAGACTACACATTCCTGCGTGAGCCTGACACGTGGAACAGGGGCTCAATCAAGCGATGTGCATTCCATCTGGGTTTTCTATTGGGGATGGAGGGGAAAGGCAAGACAAACTTCAGTTTGTAGCAAGGGCTTCAAGCAAGTCCACTGGAAGATGCTGATCTAACAAAGAGAAAATCAAGGCTGCCTTGAATGCCTGTTTGATCAGCAATTCCCATCTGAAGGGCAACTTCAGAAGTTGCTTCTTATAGTGCTGAGGATTGCCACCTCCTTCTCTTCCCCAAAGGAATTTGGAAGTCCTCTGATTTCCTGATTTCATCTGAATTCCCATGACTGGTGTATATAAGCAAATTAAACAGATACAGTTCAAGTTCTATACTGAATTTCACTAAATATTCTTTGTTAAAAGAGGATTTGCTTAGGACACTTTTTCATTAAATCTTTACTGTGTCAGTTATAGATATATACTTAGTTGATGACAAGAGCTATCCGTGTTGTTGTGAAGACTGTCAGATATTACCTAGTTCGAATTTCCACATACATTAATGTCAGTCAAACCTTCTCCAGCCTGTTCCGCCTCTCAGGCATTTTAAGCAAAGCTGTGCAATCTACAGAGCCCTAGAAATCTGAAAGTACATGGAGTGATTCATGGAGGCAGACAATGTCAAAAGTAAGGCTGGTCTCAGTGAGCAATGACTCAGAAATAAGGTCTTGAGCCAACATAGAGGTAGCAAGGTAAGCAGACTGGGAGTCTGGGTAGAATGGACAGGCAGATGGACACAGACAGAGTGGTTGTGTAGGATCACAGAGTTGTAGAACGGTTTGGGTTGGAAGGGACCTCATAGAGCATCTAGCTCCAATCCCCCTGCCATGGGCAGGGACACCTTCCACTAGAGCAGGCTGCTCAAAGCCCCATTCAACCCAGCCTTGAACACTTCCAGGGAGGGGGCATCCACAACTTCTCTGGGCAGCCTGTTCCAGTGCCTCACCACCCTCATCACAATGAATTTCTTTCTGAAATCCAATCTAAACCTACCTTCTTTTAGTTTAAAGCCATTACCCCTTGTCCTATCACTACATGCCATTGTAAAAACTCCCTCTCCAGCTTTCTTGTAGGCCCCCTTTAGGTACTGGAAGGCTGCCATAAGGTCTCCTCGGAGCCTTCTGTTCTCCAGGCTGAACAGTCCCAAGTCTGTCAGCCTTTCCTTACAGGAGAAGTGTTCCATTCCTCTGATCATTTTTGTTGTCCTCCTCTGAACCTGCTCCAACAGCTCCATGTCTTTCCTGTGCTGAGGGCTCCAGAGCTGTATGCAGTACTCCAGGTGAGATCTCACCAGAGCGGAGTAGAGTGGCAGAAACTCCTCCCTTGACCTGCTGGCCACACTGCTTTTGATGCAGCCCAGGATACGGTTGGCTTTCTGGGCTGTGAGAGCACATTGATGGGTCATGTTGGGCTTCTTGTCAACCTACACCCCCAAGTCCTCCTCAGAGCTGTTCTCAAATGTGGATGTAAGGACTTACCTTCCCTGTACGATGAAGCCCCTGTACAGTCAACACAGATGGACCGACGTGTAGAAATTAAAGGACCATGTAGATGGTGGTGAACATATTGGTCACCGAACAGCTCCTCGGAGGAAAAGAATGTGTTTCTCAGTAGGACACAGGTGAAAAAAGCCTTTCCTTATCTCACTCATGCTAAACTGTATTTGCATTTGTGCTCCTTTGGCGTTTGGAGAATAAAAGGCCTCTCACACATGGTGCTACCTTCCTTCCCCAATTTATGTGTATTGCAAATATTTTTTTAATTCAGTTGCAGGTCTGTTCAGGAAGTGAATAGTATGTTTTGTTTTTAAATCTAGAAGCTACATGCTATAAAAAATAAAATAAAATACAGCACTACAGGGAGCCCAGCTGCCACATAGAAAGTTGATCTCTCTAAAACCCTCTGGCCTGAAAGAAAAAAATGAGTTTAGACATTTTTATGGGATTTCTCCAGCTAAAGCCCACCTTCAAATCCCACTTAACTTAGTATGTTTACATGCGTCAAATTTTCATTACATAATAAACAAAAACACGTGTACAAATGTGAAGAAACTAAAGTCAGATGGCTGGTGGACTGTAGGAAACTGTGATTATTCAATTCCCTGCTGATATCTTTCCAGAATGTCATGTCCAGCTGCAGACTTTGGCAACCTATAGCCATTTCACCATCCTCAAACAGTGCTTTGTATTTGACAAAATTGCCTTTTCTTCTGCAACAATAGAGACTATATATTTTTTAGTATTGGATAGCTCTAGAAGACCAGTACCATTTCTAGATATCACTGGATTTTACTGTAAGATGTTGTTATTTTTCTATAGTAATATAGAAGACACTTATCTTTACTGATTCCAGTTACAGTTGTATCAGATTAATCAGTATCATAATTATACTGATTCCTTTTCCACATACTATTACTGGAAATGCTCACAACCATAGAAGACACTTCTGAGAGACTGGATGTGTGGATACGACATAATCCTCATCGGCCACAGAGTATGATGAACAGGAAAATGGCCAAGTGATGGACAAAAATAATACACAGCTCCTGGCCTATGAAGACAAACACACAGAACAGGCGAGTTTAACATCACTGAGGTAATTCTGTGACTCACAACATCTTCCATCAGACCTCATATGCAATAATAGGTAAACTGCTGTGGAATACGCTCGCTCTGCAACTAAACACAGAGATTCAGGTAAGAAGACTTCTTTGTGAAGGGGTTTAACGATTTCTAGGACTGTCTGAAAATACTGGGAGATTCTTTTGCCTCTGTCCTGTGAAATGGAGACCAGAGACTTGGCTCACATTGTTGTCCTGCAGTCAGGAAAACCTGGTGCTGGTTCCTTGTCTGGTCCTCTTGGAAATCTCAAAGACAGTAAGAATTCAAAATTAATTTTTCCGTAATTTCTATCTGCAACAAGCACCATCTGTCTCTGAGGGTGCCTGTTTGCAATAGATTGACACAAACGCAAAGCAACAGCAATGATTCATGCCCAGCTTACTGTAACAGAGTAAAACTTTCCTTGCAGCACTTCTTTCCCCTATCTGAAATCACCGAAGTGCTGCCAAAATTATTCCAGTACCCAATGTACAAGATCTTGATGAGCAGACTGTGATGAGGCAAAACAGACAGAGATTTGGCTAAAAAAGGAAATGTTCTAGAACTCCTTGATCGTCTCATCAAGACCCTGGGTAAAGGATAGCTGCCTTAATGGGACTGTCAAAATATCTCTGACAAAATATTCCTCAAAAGGATATTAAGAAAACTAAGCAGTCATTTATAAAATCAATGACCTTGTCATGGAATAGAAACAAAAACACAGAAAACAGTGCAAAAATAACATATCAAATTTCAGCATCACAGAAAGTTAATGTTTAGGCATCTCAAGTTCCCTGCTTAGGCAAATGATGTTGATGGTCTTAGCAGCAGCACGAAAAAAAGAAGAATATTAGTATAATCAAACAACAGATATAAATTTATCACTGCAGATAAATGTCCCACATTTAGATAAACAGGAACACATTTTTTGTTAGTGTTTACATGTAGGATAGGACAGACCCCACTTGCTACCCTGCAGGAATAACTAAGTCATTTCATTTGCATGCAGAGATTTAATTTAGGTTTTGTAAACAAAACTGTATATTAGAAAGACTGAAAAACACACTGCTGTATCTAATGGAAGTCCTCAGGGCCTTAAGAAAGAGACATGATTTCCACAAATCATGTGCAAAGAATCTTGTTTTCCTGGAACAAAATAATGCTATGCACCATTTTACCATATTTAAAGAAAGCCCCAAGCTCTTGTTGCAAGTCCTTCTCTTATAAGGGGAAGGACCTTATAGTCCTTATAGTCCTTACGAGGTTTAATCCTATATGCAGCTGAATGCAGTGGGTTGTGAAGGTGCTCAGTACCAGGCAGGAGTAAGCTTCCAGCCCTTACATTGTTAATACTGACATTTCCTTCAGGACCACACTACATCCACAAATTTTTCCAGCAAGACAATCTAGCAGCCACTCAGGGAAAAACTATAGGACAATTGCAAGGGCCTCAACAGCTTTGAGGTAGTGAGAGTCCTTCACAAAACCAACTGTTCGGGAGCAAATCCCATCACCTCTCCACCTCCCCCTCATCACTGCCTTACACACACCAGCAGCAATCAATTGGCCCCCAGCTGGCAGGCACACTATTTTTCCTATTTAACAACCTCCAGGGTGGTCTCTTTCACTAATCCCCCAGGCCATACACAGAGCTGGAGCTGAAGTAACTTCTGTAGCCAGCTGTTGGGAGGTACATAAAATGGAGTAGCAATGCTTGTTGGCAACAAGGCATTCCTTTACGTATTTTCCTCATAGCCCCCTCCCAAGCACATCTTTACCCTTCTTACATGTTATGCTTCTGTTGCTTAATCTGTCTAATATCAGAATGATGTTTAAAGAAGGGATCAGGGCACTGAATATAACATTTAGCTGTAATACTTCTTTACTACTAGGCTCACAAACATGTGTTACAGTTGTTTAAACACTTGCTGCTGAGGATTCTCCCAGGGTAGGATACCCACTCCCTGTGGTCCAGCTGAAGTGCTGCCCAAGATGTCCAAAGCAAGTGTAAGATTTCAGTACTACGGCAAATGGAAAAAAAGGCTTTTGAAGATACAGAGAAGTGTTCTTTTTTGTGGTTTTGTTCACCTCTACTTCTTCTACTGAGAACTTCTGATTCTTGTTGCTAAACGCTGTATGCGTGAATTATGTATTTCTAACGCTCTGTTTTCCTTGGATGTATATTTATGGGCATTTGTTCCCATGTTGTTTTTAGGTAACAGGACAACTTGTAAATTCTGTAATGTTGGGGTGTGCTACCTATCCTCCACGGAGGTACAAGGGAAAAGTCCTAAGCTTGAAAATCTACTTTTCTATCTCAAGCCTTGTGGAAGAAAAACAAGGACTAAGGCAACAAAACACTGTATTAATTCTGGAAGTTTCTGGTATGTATCAAAGTGGAAAATGGAGACAACACAAAACAACAATTTTCAAATGAACCAATTTAAAATACCCTAATATACCATAAGAAATGTGAGTCCATGCAGGTTTCCAGTGAACCCTGCTGTGCAGTGCCAAGCAAGCTGCCTCAGTGCGTGGAAGCAGTGAGAGTATGGCAATCCAGACCAGATGGTTTCCTCTGCTGCTCCGAGTAAATGCTACTACTTTTCTGTGTGATCACTGTTCCTCATACCTGAATCAACTCATTTAGCTGCAGGGACGGCACATCCCAAGGTAGCAGTTTACATGTTACTAAGTGTGAGGGCTGATGGAAGACATTGCAGGCCAAGGAGTTACGTTGGCACTGTTAACCTATATAGTTGGTCTGCTACCACTTCTAGGTGTTGGGCGTGGTGGATCTGGTGTGAGCTATGTATGTGTAACATGTCAAGTGTCTACGCTTTCCAGTGAAGTAAAGTTAAACTTTACTGACCAGTCAGTGTCTATAGTTTCNTTTTCTTCTCGATGTTAATTGGTGAGTAACTCATAGTTTGTGTCTTCTGCTGTCCACATGCTTTTTCCTTTTGACTTCTCCTTCACTCTACCTTGTTGCCCTTTTATTTTTTGTCTCAAAATTGAGCTTTTTCTCTTCCTGGGAACTTTCTGGTACTCAGCTCTTTAGGAAGATGAGAAGGTGTTCTTCAGTGCTAACCCAAAAGAGAAAACCTTGTAATACTCAGAAGGATTGCTCTTATGTTCAGGAGCTGCAAGCCCCAGGAGCCCACTAACATGCACCTTTCCCCATGGTAGCAAAAGGTGAGTTTCCCGTGGACAGGGAAATCTCCTTTACCTCCTTGGAGCTGGCAAGGCTGGAGACAGCTCAGTGTCCACAGAGGGGTCCACTTTGCAGTAATGCAAAGTGTACCTTCTTCTTCCCACCTAAGTGCTCTATATATGGGACTTGAGAATAGGCACAAACCCAATCTTTAAATCTTGGATATGTTCACCAGGCCAGCTTCTCACCGAGTAACTTCAGTGCTACCTGGTGTTAACATCCAATAGGTTCAATGGTAGCTCAGAGACACACTGTCCCCAAGCAGAACTCCTATTGATCCTCCACCCTTAGATCTGAAAACAGTGGGCTACATTCTCAGATAGTTAAGCCAATATTGCTCAGTTACTTTACAGCATTTTATACATGCTGTGGTCTTGGCCCATTTTTTCGGCTTTATGCCCTAATCACTTGTGTAAGCAGTGTCAGAATTTTGTCCTAGGAGTAAACAATATCTTTTGAAAATTGATTCCTGGAAGATGAGGTAGAAATGTTTGATGCTGGTAAACCTTACAGAAGGGTTTAAGTTAGCTAAGCTGATTGGAAGGAAAACCAGTTAAAATCCTGATAGTAACATCAATGCATAAAACGGAGCACTCCTAAAATCAAATTAAAATAGGTCAGCAGTTTTCAAATTAATATTTTCATTCACTTTGTCTGCTGGAATAGATTTTGTGGAATCACTCACTATTTTAATGCCCTTAATTCATCCCATTTAAGAACCAAATATTACATAAATTATTAACAAATTTTTCTTGTACCGCTTATCTTATTTTTAACAATTTAAGAACTATTACCAAATATATACACCACACACATTAAAATGTGCAGAGAACACAGAACATTTAGATTAATACTAATGAGATAATCCACCTGCCTGTTTCACTGCACAACAGCTGCACAGATTTAAAAGGGTTCAATTAAACTTTATTCAGTGCATAGATAATTGATCCAATGTGGAGAATGATGTCACTGGTAGGTTAAAGAATATATTTTACCTTTTAAAATAAAATTACTCCATTAGAAAAACTGGAAATATAAACCTGACACATAAATCATTCTGGAAACTTTGTTTTATAAAGCAACAAAAAAAAGGAAAATGATATAAAATCACAGCAGACACAACATGCAGATGTCCATTATTTCATTTCCTCTCCAAAAGGGACAATAGAAACCTAAATGAGACATTGCTGTTGCTCTCTTTCCATATAGAAAGTTTAATTAATCTTTGTTATTTCACTGTATTTGTTTTTGTCTTTTCTTACAGCTTCTGTTTTCTTAAAGTTTTTGTCTCCCTGACCTCCACATCAATGAAACACCACAATTTTCCTGTTTTAATTGCCAACTTTAGATGGCATCAAAGTTGTGTAAGATGCTTTTTCAATAAATAGGAAGAAATTAATCTTTAAAGATCTATCCTGCCTACCATCTGCTTGCGGCACTGTAATGGCTGCTCTGGGGGCTGTGGGTGGACCAGAAGGACATTGTCAGGCCTCTGCTCTAGGCTGCTGAAGATGAAAGAACAGCTTCTTGCCAAGTGTGTGTCTTTCCATATTTATGGTAGTGGACCTCAAAATACATTACTTAATTTCTTGATACAACACAGCATTATTTCTGACACTGCTAGTGACAGTCACTAATCTCTTCCATGCACTTCATCTCAAGATGATACAAACATTATTAATATAGAAAGAAGGACAAAAGATAATAATCATCTATCCACCAAGGCATTAATATATTTCCCATCCTTATTACATTCCCTTGGCTATCCAGAGTTGGCATTGAAATAATAACTGTAATCTGAGATTGTCAAAGTAATTTGCTTTGACAGGGGCTTCTACAGAGAGAAACTGAGGAAAAGGCGATTTAACCTGCAGATGCCATCAATAATGGGTTTCTCCATTGCAAAGGGAATTTTAAACAACTTTCTTCTCACTCAGTACCACCTAGCATGTAATATGCACATAAGTGTGATGGAGCTACCTTCTTCCTGGGTAGTTCAGGGCCCTGTATCCTTCTGACCGTGTGAGGGCTGACCTGGAGGTGCAGCTGTTGGATGCGCTTACAACACCTGAGGCACTTTCCAGCCAAGCCAAATGTCTGCAGTCCCCACTCCTGCCAGAGGCAGGATATTCTGCAGTGCTACTAGAGCACCCCAAAGTGATAGGGACTTTACACTTGGTTTCTTGGGTTGTTTGCATAACATGTCTCAGACAATCAAGGTTGGAAACAAATTTTAATAAACTGGACAGACCACTGGATCATGATACTCTTTAACTGTTACGATAAGGTGTGTTACAGAAGTTATGTATCTTCTTTCCACCATTCTTGTAAAACTTACTATTGGCTTAACTCTAAACAAAGCAAAACAGTACTTCACAAAGTAGCCATACTAAACCAGGGTATTTCTCTTATCTGTGTACAGCTGTGTGTACATTTGACCAATTTCTGGCAAGTGGAATAGGGTAAGCAGCGATGTCAACTACATCATGTGTAGAGGTGAAGATACATGTAGGGTAAATCACACTCCATAGACTTTAAGTAGACCTCACTGAGAGTCCTTGTCTTATCTATGATTTTGGATTGTTGCTCCACAAGTTTTGGTGTAATTAGAGTTACTATAGATATATTTTGGACAGACAGATATACACACGTATTAATATACATACACATAGTATAGTTCATTATTCTTAAGTATGTGGGCTTATGGCTATTGACACTGTCAATTTTTGTCTCCTTACTCATCACTGCTTACTCCGAGTGCTAAAGTATATTTCCACAGAGTTTGTCTGTACTGCAATGTAAATTCTGACATTGCTAGTGTCAGTCACTAATCTACCTCATTCAGTTCATGTCAAGATGATACATCACAGTGCTCAACAACTGTCATTCCTGCCTTAAATAGATCTACATTTTTCTCAACTGTACAATTAGATATACATATAGATATGTATCTTCAGTTTGGCATCAAGTTCCTCTTTTTCAATACAACTACAAAAGTCAACCTAAATATTTTCCAAAGTTACTACTAGGTGGGATGTTTCTTTTTTTTTCTTATTTGGTTTGGTTTTTACAAAACACTTTTGAAAACTAAAAGAAAACTGAAAAAATCCAGACATGTTTAAATTTGTTTATAGGTTCAGATTTTATTCCTTCAAAACACAAAAAAAGTATTTCCTCTCACTGAATTGTCACTTCTGTATGTTTACTAGCATTTCCAAATTGATGTTTATAAAAAGATCTGTTTAAAAATTCTTACGAATATCACAGGTTGTCTAGAGGGTTTAAAATGACCAATGTCATTACGGTATTGATTATAATTTTAAAGGAAAACCTAAGCTTGGTACCATTTAGTCTTCTCCCTTTTCTGGAGTTACTCCTCCATGTCACTGTTTCTGAGCTTTATTTTGTGTTATTCCCTATAGAAAGCCCAAACTGTGTTTATACTTTCTTCTTCTTCACAAATATTACTTTATTTTTGTTGTAGAGCTCTTGATGATATGTGCTACTCTTCCTTTTCTGAAGTTTATCATTCCATTTGACTCTTCCATGCTTTAATATACACTTGCTTCTTTCTCTTGCCCTAGTCTGGCCAGCAGTGGTTAGTAGTGCTGTTAGGGCAATTGGGTGCATGTGGTTTTAGCTGCTGTTGTAAATATGCTGCTGTACGTGGGCCTCTGGAGCAAGACTTCACAGGCTGAGCACTCCCCTGACGGCCAGGACCAGGGAAAGGATTCAGGTAAGGGACCCCAAGAAATGCTGGTGGAAGTGGAAGACCGTACATAGCGCCCAGCCTGCCTGCATCAGTCCAGATGTGAACTGGCTTGTGGCTGGATCAAGAGGGAACAAGAACTGGCACAGTGTCTGGTGGGCTCTCCTTTGTACAGACAGGTGCTAAGGTCACTGAAAATGGAAAAAAACATAGAGGAGGCCAGTGAGAACAGATAAGGTACTGAACCTATAAAAGTGATACAATGTGGATGTTACACATGTATACATTTCTGATGATCCTGAGTTCCCAGCCAAACTATCTCCTAAAAAATGTTGTCCAAGAAAGTGTACTAAGGTTTCTTATCCTTCGAAATTCTAAATGGCAAGTTGCTATAATATGAAAAGTCTAGGAACATGTGTATTTTAACAAATTTTTCAACTGCGCGAATGTGATAAAATATCTTTCTCTCTTTTTTTTACTTTTTAATTTTTCCCATTCACATTCAGCTGGGGTTTAGTCCTCAGCAGGACTAGAACCTCAACTGTTTTAAAGAAAGGAGATTTTGAAATAGAGAAGCTATAAATAATGGACAATTTAGTGCTATGGCTGCACAACATAACTACTATCTCTCATTTTTAACAGCAAAAGAAGTTGCATTGATCTGGACGCAAACAGACTTAAGCACATGAAAATCTGTGGTGCACATGAAATGGATATGGTTGAATCTATTCCAATTATTTCATTGATTATGTGCATTTTTTCTCCAATGTATGAACTTATACATGTATGAGAACTTCAAAGAAATACATTCAGTGCCTAGCAGGATTCTCAAAATAACCTAACCTTTGAAAATCCCATTGGGAGCCTATCTACATTTTTAAATGCCTAAATATCCTTTACAACCTGGCCCTCTGCAACCATAATTTTGTCCTTGTATTAGAATGTGCAACATGGTGTTTGAATCTTCCTCCAAATTTGTGTGGGTTTCTGACATTATGTGCTTAATAAAACAAATGTATGGGGAAAGGGAAGACCAGTTTTGTTTTCAAACTGATTTATAGAAGAATGTATTAAAACATGCATGTTGTCTGTGCAAAGTAAGCATAAAAAAGGTAACATCCTGATATTTCTTTTTGCTTATTCTGCATATGTGAAAAGACATAAAGATAAGAAAGAGCAATGGTGCTTTAGTCCATTGATCTAAGAAGTAAATACCTATTTACGATGGACTAAGCAACATCACAAATGAAGTTTTAGGGAGAACAGTAATTCTGTTCCAGTTAGCATAGAAATCCCAAATAAATTTATGTATATTAATGGAACATCTTAAATCCACTGGATCACTAGAAATAGCCTGGTTTTACATGGTGTGACTGAGAACAGGATTTAACGCATAAAGCTAATTTAATTTTATGGATGAGCATACACAACACACAAATAATAATCAGGAAATCAAGAAGTCATATTTCCCATGGCAAATATAACTCATCTAGATTGAAGAGATGTGGATTATATGAATGATTAAAATGTGGCAGTAATAGAAAATACTACCTATGTACATGGAGGTCAAGTTTTAATTCCTGTGGGAATCATAACTTTGAATTTTCTGACGTATGTATTAAAATTTTCAGACACAATGTTGATTTTCATGTTGAACATAATTTAGATTTTGGAATCACATGTACCACCCCCATACTACTCATTTCATCTCTCAGTAAAGTATGCTTTTGAAGTAACGGTGTTTAGTAGGATAGCTCTGGCATAGCTCTGATTAATTGAGCTGCTGCCTAGGACTTATACACACGCCACTTGATACCTAAAAATCCAGTCTGCTTTGAGTTAGGACTAGATCATCACTACTCATTCCTCTCATGAGCAGACAAACCTAGTGACAGGGTTATGGATTCAGGAAAGGTTTCAGATTCAAACATGGTAGACTGCACAGCTAAGATATACATATATCCTTTATTTAGGATGACAAAAATCTTAAACATATCTTTCAGTACTGTCTCATACAAACACAGTACATCACTAGCCTGGACACCAAGTTATTTAAAGCTATTATTTAGTACCATAATAAGTAGCAATTTAAATACAAGATAAAATCATTACATTGTCTTGTTTACTACTGATGTTAATGTCAAGCTGACGCATAATGCTCAAAAAAAGGCAGGCTATGATTTGTTATCATTAAAGTGTCAGTTCTGTCATGTGTTAGGCACAGATTCATTCTATACTTCTTTCAGCATATCACTTTATTTTCTATCAGTCAAAAAATGAAGTATTTTAATTGTGTCTTTGCTATTTTTCTATTAACTGTTTCGTGCATTTTTTCTCTGGCCTTTTAATTGCAGTTTAATAGTGGTCATTAACACATTAAGGGGTGTTAGAAGAACATTTGAAGTCCTCTTGACTTCCACCAAAGTTGACACTTCAATGCTAGAGTAATTTCAGCTATTCATTTATTTAATAGTGACCTATGCAAATGTGGAACCATGTCATTTTACAAATTGACTGTAATAATTAACTAGAAAGGCAAAGTAAAATGAAACAGGTTATAATTAGAATAAAACTGCTACAGTATTACGTCAGCTAGAATAAAATAATCTCAAATGATTAAATTGGTTTCAATTATTAAGAATCAGTTTAATGTACCCACTGTTCTGATTTTTTACATTTCTCTTTTTTGTGTGCATTAGATGTCACCTCATACAATTTATGCATTTTATTCATCTTGGTAAAACAGGCATTACAAAAGTTTAATTAAGTAGTAAAAGACTTCATATTATTCCGTTGAATTCTAAATTAGTTGCAGAAAGAAATGATAGTGCATAGTACATACCATTCATACACATTTCAATTAGATGCATCTATTGTCAGCTAATATTTCTCTACCCCAATGCATAGATAGAGGTACTGATACAGAGGAATATGTAGGTATACACACAGAAATAATGATGCTGGCTCACACTGTATGTTTTTAACTGACATGAACAATAGAATTTTCAACTAAATTATTTAGATCTTTACCTTCAGGGCACTCATGTCATTGTTCATGATAAATATGGAATTTTAAAATTATGTTTTCCTTAAAACTTTCACCTTGCATATTCAGTTGCTCATTTTGCATACTGTGCGTATGTATACAAATGCATAGATCAACATATATATATGTACACTTGTAGGCACACACAAGCTTACCTGAGATAGACAGACATATTTGATAACAGGCAGCACATACAAAGTCATATGCTGAAGACGAAGACAACACATTATTTTGATCCTACTTTTCGACACAATGGTGTACTGGCAAGTGTATTTTCTTTGGTTCTACTTGCTATCTGCTTGCCATTTGTAAACTCTGCTTTGAACATGCCACAAAGTAATGCTATACGAATGGGCAGCAAGGTGACCACCTGCTGCTTTAAAGCTGTTATAGATAAGATACATTGAGTTTCTCCTTTCTACTTACATAATTTAAAATTATTGTTAATTAAAATTAGACCTTTTTTATTTGAACAAATCTTACTATATTGTTTGCTGGACTGGTCAAGTACCTTCAAAAATTACGCCTTTGGTCTTTAACATTTTAGTTCAATGTATAGAAGCTAGTTTGTATGTTTCCAGATGATGTCTCTGGAAAGGGAAATACCCTTAACAAATTCTCAGACAAGAGTAAATGAAGTCTCAACAGCCAACAAATATCAACGCCGATACTATTTGTAACTTCTCTTGCCCACACAAGCAGACCCCTGGTAAGCCAGGCTAAGTTCTTGAGCAGTAGTTCACGCAAATGCTAGAGAAAAAGTGTGTCCAGTGATGGAAAGAAACATGGAAATGATGGAAATGTGGCAATGGTATTTCAGTGTCTTTACCAAAAAAAAGAGACACTTAATTTGTCAGTGCCTGAGCTCCGTGTTTATTCCCACATAAAGTGACACACTAGTAATGAATAAAGTGCATGCATTTGCCAGTGCAGACAATCCATACGTGTAAATACATTGTTATAAGTTTGGTGTGACAACAACATACTCTCTACTACTTGTAAAAATCCATTTCTGCTTCAGTCTTATCTTCATCTGCTGTGATTTCTGCGGGGAATCTTCAGAAAATCCCTGTTCTGCAGTGAGGCTGCAATCTCTGGTGCTAAGATTTGTAACTATATATCAGACTGTACGATCACTGTCTAAAGTTACTATTTTAAAACATATTTCTCATTGCTTCTCTCAAGTATAGAATTCCAGAGGGGGTAGTTATATCAGTAACTGAGTGTTTGCATGCTGTATTCACTATGGTTTTGACAAGACTTTTACAGTCTCCCTTAAGCAGTGGAAAATAGTGTTCTGTGAAAAATGCCAGTGATCTCGGGACCATTTTCTGTGCAAATGTCTCTATCAGTAAAAAGGCAGTGAAAAACATTCTGGTGTGAAAAATTTGGTTATCATGAGATGCTATCATCAGCAGAACCGTTTTTGGAAGAAATAAACCTTACTGGTAAGCTTGAAGTTGGTTTCAACATAACAAGCTTAAAAAAACAAAACAATGTTAACAGCCTACACATCCCACAGATTTGGTTAAGAAAGCAAATGTACTCCATGGCTTCTCAAGATCACTGGAAGTCCTGAAGATCCAGGCAGTTGGCCTCTGCCCTAGCTTCCCAGAAAGAGGTTCTGGGAACCTGGGAATATTTGACCACAGGCCACCATACAAACTGTTGAAATCCCAGAGACTTTAGCTGCCATGCTTTTCATGAGGCTAGGTGTCGACACAAGAGAGTGAGTTTTCCAATTTGTGAAGGGGTTTTCTGACCTATTTGTGGCACCCTTACCTTTCTTAAGGGTCCTATGAATTTGCTGAGATCACTTCAGCACTTTCCAAATGGAACTAGGCTCCTCTTTATTGTGTTGTAATTAATGTTGTGCAGTTGTAATACTGTAATTATTATTAATTACATTTTCCAAATGTAATTAAATTTCTTTGCGAGGAACAAAGACAATCAGTAGAACTCAATTAACTGTATTTCTTCAAAAAAAATAATTAATATGGCAGATTATGGTAACTCAGTACAAATAATCCATTCCTGTATGTCTTATAGCTGTTAAATATGGATAATTTACACAAACAGTTACTTTATCCTAGAGCAATTGCTTGGCAAATCTTTGTGATGTATTTGCTGGAAATTTACTTTTTGAACACTTCCCACCACATTTCAGCAGCCCAAAAGATAAACAGCCCGAAGATGGCATATGCAGGAATTTAAAAAATGCATCTCAAATTCTCAAAGAAATACAGGAAAAGAAATATTCACGTCTTCAAACTATGCAATAATGTGCGCAGATATCTTCAAGAAAGCAGTCTGGAGAGAATTTGGCACTCTGCGCAAAAGAATGCGGAAGATTTGACTGTTGTGTGACTGATATATAACAGCTACGTCCAGTGGCTATAACAGGGAGCTGACTGCCAGGGTGACCACGTGGCATTGCTGTTTAGCCTTTGACAAATCATAAGATTTCAGTCTCTGCTCTACAAAATACCTGCAACCCATGCCCCTCCCAAAAAGAAGCATGAAACAGGCCTTGTGTCACTCCATCAGGGAGGATTCATCTCACTTGACTTATGCCAACTGAAAATTTGGCTTATGGTCTAAACTTGTCTAAGCTCCCTTTGTAGAACCACAGATTAATTTATGTTGGAAGGGACCTTTGGGGGTGCTCTCCTGCTGCTCAGTGTCAATAGAGACAGAAAGGCGGTGACTCTGAACCAGAACAGCTAGTTTAGATATCCTAGTCTCTTCTAAATGACTCAGTTTTGGTTAAACTCTACTATTTTCAACTACTATTTCATGGAGTAAAATGAGCCTACCTATCCTGTCAGCTACCTTGAAACTTCCCCAGCTCCTGATTTATCACTTCCGTGGCAAAAGGAAGAGGAATATAAAGTTAATCACATGAGTTGGCTCAGCAAATGCATCTCACAGCATCTATGAGATCTTGGCTGAACAAGACCTGCATGTGTTGAAGGCAAAGAAATCAAAATAAAGTGCTCTGAGACCAATTCCTTCCTCTTCTTTCTCTAATTAATTTAAGAGAGAGGAAGCGAGAGAAAGATGTAGGCTATGAAATCCTCCAGCCAGGAGAAGAGAAGTAACAAAATAAAGATCTCATTAAACAGTACTACTGCTGCAGCTTACCCTTCAGAGTGCTGGTAATTTTCATCTCTCTCCACATGGGCCCACACCTTCTGACTTTCACCCCTACAGAATGCCATCATCAGTTATCTTAACCCCTTGTCCCACAAATATTTCTTGCTCTTCCCTCCAGAAAAGTACCCTCTTTGTGAAGTAGTGGCCTCATTAAACAAAATTAATTCTTTACTTACAGAAGTCTTTATTTCATTTAACTACACCAGCAACAAGGATGGGGGAAGAAATACTCACTTACAATAAAAGGAAACAATCAAGAGAACAATCTAGAAACCTTCTTTATCCCATGATGACTCAAACATCTCTTCCTATACTTGTTACAGCACTTTACTGTCAGAAATTAATAATTTTGTCCTTGTTCTGTCAAATTTTTTCAGTCTCTAGGGACATCTTCCACCTTTACCTATCAGCCATCGTTTTGAATTCTTTGAGCAACCTACATTGATCCATCATACCTACATGTCTTTTCATAATTTTTCATACGCTTTCATACTCTTTCACAACCAACAATAAAGCTGAAAAATCCCTAAAAAATTTTCCTTTTTCAAAACTCCACCCATCTTTGACAGTTACAATGTCTTCCTTACAAGATATGTCTAGGAGTGGAGTCGTTGAGTTAACAATACTACTTGCTAAACCAAGTGGTGGACTTCTGGAGTTGTGGGGATTTCCTAGCTGGGCTGCAAGCTGATGTATCTACAGACTGAAGGAAAGCACATGGGGCATGAGACAGGACCACCTCCCCTTTCCTCCATTTTGCTTGATCTTGTAGTGAGGTAATAGTTGTTCACCTGCAACAAGCAATTTGCTATTGAATTAAAAGATTCTTATAAACATTACTTGGACTGAAGTGGACGACCTTGTATGACCAGTGGTGTCATGCTTAGATTTCTAGCAAAGTCATGGCATGACAGGAGCCCATGGCATATATAAGAATGGAAGAATCTGGTTTTCTCCTGGCAAACATTACCCTCATTGTGGGTTTCTTCTGCATAAGAATTTGCCTGTTACATTAAGCAATTCATCTTTAGAAACAGCAATAGTATCAATGGTGTCTGGCATCATGGATTGTCCCTCTAGTATGAGTTTGGTTGATGAAGTGAAAAAAGTTGTTTGTAGCTACAGTACTGATTGTGGCTACTAGCTTTTTCTTTTTGTAATTCCCATTTCTCAACTTCATACGAGATTGACACTAAGCTTTGTCACTGATAGCTTGCCTATTTCAGTGAGATTCACACAAAGAAAACATGTGAAAAACTGAAATGAGAAGGTTCTGTTTGTAGATTGTTGTAATGCAGGAAAATAAAATACGTGCTGAATGTGACTAGGCAGAACTCTAGAAACAAGAATCCTGTTCTTTCCTGTTTTTGCTAAAGGCATATTTGACTTTGCTGTCACTAGCATTTGCAACAGTGAAACAGAAAGGAAATGTGTACCCAAATTGCTAAACTTTGACTACTGGCTCAAAACATAGGTGCACATTTGGATATTAATGTATTTTTCTGGCAATCTGTATATAGCAGAACCAATTATCACAATGGTGATGAACGATAGAAGTATTCAAATTTTAAACTTGTTTCCAATTTTTACAGCTATTTTTATCAGAGGTTGAACTGTAACTATGGATTTGAACATCCATAGACTTGGTCTGAGACGCAGTATGACTCCAGATGTGCCCATCTCTCTTTATGATCTTCTTATTCTGTATTTCTGTCTTCCTCTCTCCTTGATTCTTTTTCTTGATTTGCACATAGTATTAGTCTGCCATTTAACTTTAATTTTTTAAGCTAACTAGAAAGAAGGGGCTGAACAAATATTGGAAACATTTTCTTTGAGTATCCATTTGAATTAAACAGTCAGGTAACATTTGACCATGTTTGTGACCCTTTCATGTTTGCTTTTCATGAATTTTCAAGTGTTTGATCTCTGTTAGGGAATGGATTAGCAAAAAGCAAATTTGTAATTCAATTGCTGGAAACTCCACCAGCACCAATTTAAAATTGTATATTCAGATATTATATTTGAAATTTGAAATTCACATTGATTTGATTAATGAAGTGAGTTGCAGCCAGATCATGTGCCTGTTATTTCACCAGGAGAGGAAAGTAATAAGGTCTATTCAACAATCTTTCTACCTAAATCTAATCCTGTTTTTTTCAGTCCTGTTTTTGTTGCAGTGCGATTTAGTGCAGCCTTCAGGTTGTTGTAACTTCCATCAGTTGTGAAAACTGTCACCAACACTGCTGCTATGCTGGGATGGTGAGCAGATCAAAGTGGAGGGGCTGGCACCTGGGAAAAGCAGCTCATGTCAGTGAGGAAAGAGATGTGTGACTTAAGTATTTGTAATTTTGGGATGGAGTGAGCCAGTAATATATTTATTGATTCTAGTAATTCTTACCTAATTAATAATTGTACAGTTTCACAAATAGTTCTGGAACTAAAAAAAGGTGACATCTTAAGACTAAATTATTCATTGCAAATTATTCACTGAGTTCTGATAGCATAGACAGATGAGACCGGCTGTTCCTTTCATATTTGTTGTCTTGCAAGGATGAGTGCCAACTGTGTGTTGTCACTTGACAGAACATGAAGGATGCACCAAAATCACATTCCCAGTGAAATACAAACACTGCAGTCATACTTGCTGTGTTCTGTATACATGGCTGTTCAAGCAGTAAAGCATGTGATACAGATGAACCTCAAAACATTTCTGAAGCTAAGAAGTCTCATAAGATCTTTTTTTTTTAAAGATTGGTTTTTAATGCATCTTTTCTTGCCACCCATTCTGCCCCTAGGGCAATCTGTTAGCTAATATCCATGGGGAAAACGGTCTTTCTTACTATGCACAATAACTTCACATGCAAACTTCAAAGCTGTTTAAAATGCATTATGAGAAGTTCTAATTCTTTTTTCTTTCAACACTGGCAAAACCCCTCTATCTCCACATCCCTCTATAAAATTCATTGCCTGTCCCCTCTTTCTCTTCTCTTTATATTTTTCCTCCCCATGGGTATGTTTGCTAAAGGACCAACATACTCAGGAGCATATTATGTAGGCACAGCGGAGGATGGCAGAAGGATCTGACCTTCATAAAAGGGCTGTTTTCCATCCCATATACACTCTCTATTTTTCATAGTAATTGCTTTTCCTCAGTCAGAATTTTTCCCTTTTTTTTCTTAAAAAAAAAAGAAAGAAACAGTGATCTCCCTGATATAATGCTGAGATCAGCACATCAGGGCTGCCGTGGAAGGAGAGAAGGAAGAGGGGAAGGGGGACATGCAGGATGGCTTGCCCTGGCCGCCTGTTTCAGGAGGCTAGACTATACCCCAGTCAGTTACATTATGAGACATCCTAAACCCATCAGAGCATCTCTCCCGGCCCCAGAAGACAGCTCTGGAGTAATTACTGTAATAGCACAAGGACAACTATTTTATAAAAAAGAAAATAGAGGCAAATAGATGGTAAGTGAGAAGGTTAGGGCCATGTGTGGGTTTTTCAGAACTACCAGGTGTGGAAAATGTAACCTGAGCTACAAACACATTTCTGCTCCATCAGTGAGCAGGGAGCTCATGCTTTGACGTATGTCAGTCCACTGATATAAGCAAAGAATGGATTAAGACTTACGAAGTTATTTAAAGCTGTTTTAAAAAGTGGACATGAATGTGTTAATACGGAAGGCTTTTCTTTTCTTCAGCAGAGTTCCATAAACTACTTGTGTTTGTTTATTTCTGTGAAACTATTCCTCTGATTCAGGCAGTTACAAATATTGTTGGCTCAAACAGGTTGAGTTGATCCAAGATTTTCCTGTTAAAAGTTTAGATAAGCTTGAATAAGCAAATACTGTCCATCATCTTAACACATGGACACAAAAGGAGAAGTTTTAACAAGCACTGGCTGAAGTGGGAAAAGCTAAATGTAATAGATTATCCAGCTGAAAAAACAGACTGGAAATTTACTTTAGAAAACTCACCTTACAGAGTTTCGCCTAATAAACCACATACATGTGCTGTACTAAATCTCGTTTGATTTCAAAGAGTCATCACTTAGACCTATTTTACTCCTATTCCTGATGAAAATTTGGTCCTGCCCCAAAAAGCTATATACACTAGTTATGAACATTGTTTCTTCTGTTTTCCTGAGCTTACCTTTTTATTCCGAAAAGCTTCAGAAGCAGAGTAGGTGAACTATTTGGGACTAAATCTGAGCAAACTTGAAAGTGAAACAAATCCCAGAAGATTTCTCCTTGAACCGTGAAAGGATAGAGTTAACTTTTTTTTTCCAATCTACTTCGTATTTTCACACACCTCCAAAATTGCAGGTTGTATTTGGCACTGAAAGTGAGAGTGTGAAAAAAAATGGAAAAGTTTGTTCTTAGAGCTGTTCCAGACCAGCTTTGTAGGCTCAGAGAGATGGACAGCTTGAATGCGTGTCAGACCGCAAACGGGTTATCTGACCTAAAACAGCCCTTCCCCTGTTTGTCTATCAGAAGCTCAGCATCAAAGTAATCTCTACTTTCCCATACAATGGCAACTTCCAGAATACTTCTGAATGCATAGGATCGTCATGCTGAGAGATTATTCCTAGAAAGAAGACACGTGAAGGGGTTACATCCTTTTGCCATTCAGTCCACATTTCTCCTCTGCCCCTGACAGTGACACAGGTGTCTCTATATATATAATAAAATATACATACGTATTGAATTACATGTACTTTTAGAATGAGGCTTATTTTTAAAAATGAATTATTGCCAGTAATACCTACCTACCATGTTCTAGTAATATATATAGACCAATATTGTAAATAGCATATGCATGCAGTATGCTGCATGAACTTTGAAATTTGGAATACATATAGTATGTATGGAAGCTATCTATTGTGCAGCAGTGATCTGCCTAATAATGTGCTTGATTCATCTCAATTACTTCAAATCACCTGTGTTCTAAAGGGTTTTTCTGCTACATCCCAAATCTTTTTTTTCAAACCTTCCCTCAACTTGAAAGAAAAATCCTGTATTTATTTTCTACATTTAGTATTCCCAGATTAATCTGACAGTATATTTAATTTTAAATGAACCAAATAACGTATTTCAATAAAACAAACCTTCCCTTCTTCAGATTATTTGCTGTTTAAAGAGCAACTAAATGCATTTTGTGAGAAGCATTTGCCTTCATGATGTGTTAACTAGTGAACGGCTGAGATACACAGCTCAGAGCTCTCTGCAGGCTGCAGGCCACTGCTGCTTCAG
>Ga0065711_1029415_pt1 | contig 36284 bp, 19 predicted proteins | sample Hoacrofraction12_FD_59098 | JGI IMG/M metagenome (GOLD analysis project Ga0065711, IMG submission 59098) | Hoatzin crop microbial communities from Cojedes, Venezuela - Epithelial fraction 12 v2 (version 2) | ecosystem: Host-associated > Birds > Digestive system > Esophagus > Crop | place...
CCAAGCCTGTACTGGTGCATGAGGTTGTTCCTCCCCAGGTGCAGGACCCTGCACTTGCCCTTGTTGAATCTCATCAGGTTCCTCTCTGCCCAGCTTTCCAGCCTATCCAGTCATCTAGTCCTTCCTCCTGTGCCATGGACCCACAGTGTTTCTGTCACAACTCTCAGATGCTTACATCACCCATTCTTAAAATTACAGACAACAACTCCTGATAATACATTCCACTGCAACAGTGTCCTACCAACCAGGGAAAGAAAAAAAGAGATCATTGTGATAAACCTGTGTATTTCACAGACTTAGATTAACCTTCACTCTCTCATTTCTCCACTACCTCCTTCTCTTCTTTGAAGCTAAAATAACAGCTCCTTGTTCATTCAGACATTCCTCCAGATACCCAAGTATTCTTACTGCTCCTCTCCAGACTCCCTCCAGTCGGTTCACATTACCTTCTTTTTTTTTTTCCAAATAAATTCCATCTTTAAAATTGGACACTACCTCAACACTGGCTAGAAAGATAACTTCATTTCAACCTGGAGAATATACTTCTGTTGTCACATATGTGATGCAGTCACATGACCGCACAGTAAGAACTAGAAATATCCTAGAGGTTTACTGAAGCAAGCCTCAGGGGGAAGCACTTGGTCCTTCTGGCCTTCTCCAATTGCTCTCATCAACCAGGAGGCAATAAATACTTTAAAGAAGCATCACTTTGTTTGAAGTGAAGAACTGGGCTGTGGGGCTCATGTTTTTGCTATGCAAACCTCAGCCCCAACCTGAGAACCAGCCCTATTAAAAGAAAAACAACTTTTCTACGGACAGATTTCAGTCATTCTGTGACAATATCTTGGTATGATATTCTCTAATTTTACAATTATGTAACAATGTTGACTCATTATTCTTGTCATCCACTATAATACCTAAATCCTTCATATATATATAAAAATAAAAAAAAACACCCACCAAAATGCTATCTCATGAGTCCATTCCTAGAGAAAACAGTGTTTTTCAAGCAGTTTAGCACTTACCCACAGTGAGTTTCTCCAGACATTCTTTAACAAGAGTGAAGTTTTGACATTTTCTATCATGAAGAGTCAAGTTATCAGAGATCAACTGCTCCTCTTCTGACTGTAGGGCTTGTTCGCATTTCGGAGAAAGAAATCGCATTAGACTAACATGGTTTAATCTTAAAAATAAAATCATCAGGGCTACTGCTCATTTCTTTGTCATCTTCTTCTGCTTTAGGAGGGTTTAATTCCCAGGAAAAATACTGGAACAAATAATCAAAGTTAAACAACTGAGTCTACAACTGCTCATTTCCACTTTCATCCCCAACACCTGTACAGACAGACACTATAACCACTCTTCTCAGTTTCACAGCATTACATGAATCCTCCATGAGTTAAGTAACTGCAGCAGCACAGGGATTACATCAGCCAGCTCTTACTGTTTCAGTAGTGTTTTTTAAACACTTCAAACTTAAACTTACCTAACTGCACTATAACTCATTCCTTCCTCACACCAGCTTAGGGTTTTAGCATTTGCCTTGAACACCATGTTCGCCTCGTAGTCCCAGTCTCTCTTGTTAAAGATGAGGTAAAAAAAAAAACAAAAAAAACACCTCAGTCTGCTTTGCATTATCTGTCCACAGCTCCAGTCTTCAAAGAGCAGCAAACCTTCCCTGTTTTTCTTTTTACTAACATTATATTTCTATAATGATTTCTTGTTACTCTTTTTGAGTTGGCCATTCTGCATGTTGCATTTTAATTTTATGTGCTTGTGCTATATTCTTACACTTGTCCTTGACAATCCAGCCTGGATGCCCTCTCCTTGCTTGTTGTGTTTGATGTTAAAGAGCTCACTAGTAGCCATCTCACCTTCTCACTACTCTTCGTATTTTCCTCTGTGGAAGAATAGTTTTAATTTCTGCCATTAACATAGTTTCCTGAAGGAACACTATCTCTCCTAACTTTTTTTTTCCTCTTAACACACAGAACTACTAGATAAGATTCATGTTAACCAGACTTACCTGAAGTCAGTCTTTCTAAAAATCCATTGTTTTATTTTAGCACAAGTCCTCCTTCCCAGACTGTCATTTGCTCACTCTCACACAAGTTACTTATCTTCTGGTTATCACAAAGCTTGGAAGAACCTGTCCTCTGGTTGCTTTCTTCACATTCAGTACTAGGAAGGCTTTACCAAGGTCATCCAAGAACTTACTAGGTACCTGCGTCCCACCATACTCTCTAACCAACACTCCTAGGTACTCAAAATCTTGTGATCTGGATGATTTCTGCTAGGTGTCCACAGACACCCTCATCCAGAAAATGTCACTGATTTTCCACCCTTCAGTCCCCTCTACAATGACAGTACCAATATTCTTTTCCTTTTTATGCACACAGACTTTTAGTAGAATTTTTCAGAACTGAAAAGTTTGTTTATTCTGCCAACAACTGTTTTTTCAACTCCCTTATACCACAGACCCCAATATTCCTGTACTTGAATAAATATTTTTTATCTCAGAATATTTGAATGTACTTTGGAATTACAATGGTTTAGATCCCATTATCTGCTGTCACTAAGCCCAGTGCTGAGTGCACCTGAAATGCTGCTGTTGTGTTGATGCCTCTTTTAAACCAAAACTATTGTTACTTTACATGTTTGTCAAAACTCTGTACAAATGTTACCACTAGTAACACAATATGCCTTGCTGCCAATACAACAAAATTGTATCCCCCACACTTGCTGCTACTTGAAAATCAAACAGTAACTTTCCCCCTACTGAATCACTGCACATGTACCTGCTACTGTAATGATATAATGCACAGCAAATACTGAATTTAAGCTATGCATAGTTTATCACTTCCTAAACTAATATAACATCCATGAAATAGGAGGCATTACTATCACTCTAGAATTTTAAATTGTCAGGAAGAAGAATCAGATAACATTTCGTTCATCTTTAATTTATTTAACTTTTTAAAATGTATCTGCACAAAGTAATTCAAATGCTGTTGAATTCCAGTGAGGGCTAATGGGAAAAGTTCATGCAAATACAAGCCACAAATTCTGCTATTTTTTTCATTATAGGCAAAAACTAGAAGAAACATTAATACCTGGAAAATTGCTCAGATAGTTCTATATACACCAAAAATCAAATAATTCAGTCATTTTAAGTGATTTGACTTGAATGTCAGCAGAACCAAGGTCTGTGTGCCCAGAACTTTGTCTGCTCCCTCAGCTACACAAATTGATCTAACGAAGAGCATTATCACTTCCTTTGACCTTTGTCCCTATGTCTTTAATGTTGGGTGGTGGATGTGATTTACCATTTCTGATTAACCCATTTTACTAACAAGTAAGTTGCTAAAAACAACACCACTAACAAAAGTTACAACTTGTGAATAGCATGCATCATAAACGCAGTGTTTGCTAAACTGCCTTAGCTGATTTGCTGTGAATATTTAATTTTTTTTTCCCAACAATAAACGTTCTTGTGAAAAGAAAAAAATTTTCCAACTCCAAGGACTCTACTGGCATCCAAGCAAAACAAACCCAGCTTTATCCAGCCTAAGGAAATTCTGCAAAACCACCTCAATGCTACAGTGTATTCTGCTGTATCAACACTAGCAAGTCAGGAACACCTAAGCACTGGGCTGTTGCTTGCAAACATCACCACTGTCAGCAAAATACCACTGAAGGTAGATGCAACCACTGACATCCATAAAACTTCTGTGGTATCTGGCAGCCAGCTCATACTAACACCTCTTAGTGTTGTTCACATTGCTGGGACCAAAATATTAAGAACAGAAATTGTTGTGAGGGCAAATCAGTTTCCGCCCTCCATGTTTATTTTCCTCCATTTTTTAATTTCCCCCTCCCCCCCACTTTTAAGAAAATGTACTTCCCCTTCACATGCTCCTCATCCTATGAAAATGTTTCAAGAAGCAGATAAAGAACTTTCTGTTTACCTGAAACCACTCCAAGCAGGCAAGCACAATTAATCTTAACCCAAGTCAGCAATTCAGAAAGGAAATTATTCTGTTACACCTATTGCTGACTATGTGTTCTATGCTTCCCTGTACTGAATGGCAAAATGGCCAATTTAAAAAAAAATAATAAAAGGCAAGACCACCTCAAAGTAACAGACTAGCTGAATCCACGACTTCTCTGAAACTCAGAATCGCAAGTCCCACTATGACTGATATTCCCAACCCAGGCCATAGGTATTGCAAGGACACTTGGGTTGTTCTGTAACATCAGAGCAAAACAAGGAGTGATGAACCCTTTTTTGAAGGCATTAATGGTTTGCAGAAAAATCTTTGGCTGCTTAGCACCTGTCATCGCCGTACCTCAGCCAGGCACACAGGAGAGAAAACCCACCATAACTACGTCACACACACAGAGGAACAGAGCCCTCATCTCTGAAACGAATCCACATCTTGCTGTGGCTGGGAGCACACACTTCCTGCAAAGTCCAGCACTGAAAATAAAGGGAGTTCCTCACAAGGGCAGATAAGCTTTTGTCCTCCATAGGTTTTCTTACAGGAATACTGAATTTATGACACTGTACTAAAACATATTTATGGCAACAGCAAAGTGTAAAAGTGTCACAAATGTGCACGGAGGAAACAGCACAGCTATGTTTAATAAAGCACAAGGGTCCAGTCTAACAAGGTAACAAACCACCAACCTTTCAACTTCAATTTGTCATTACAAGAGCAGCACCTCCCTACTTAGGCTCCCTTCTTCCCTTAAATGTTCAAGATATATATGCTTACAGAAACACTGTTCTTAATGTAATGCCAGGTTTGTTGCATTAGGGCAGGAGCCTGTCACATCAAAATGAGTTAACACAATTTAGAAAAAACCCACATTACTTTTTGGACTTTACTGCTCAACAGCAATTTTTCATTCAATGCTTTTTGACCTGCGCGTCAAAAAACAAACATCTGAAAAATCCTTAGTTATTACAAATATCTTAACTGTTAATCGTTAATAAAACTAACTCAAAAATAGAAAATTGTCTTCCCTGCTACTCAGGGGTACCTGAGGTTTTACAAAAGATTTTGTGAACACAAGTGGGATTGATTCTTTAGCAGTTCAATTCTCCAACCATCAGCACAGTGCAATAAAAACAGCAAACAGTGAAATTTAAGTTACAATTCAAAAGTTTACTGGCATATAGGTCTTGTCAATACAGTATATTAGGAAATACTTCTAGCCGTGAGCTCTTCCACTGGCATCACTTTATCAGTTCCCCAGGCAACCTACTACTAGAGTAGTCACTACTTTAGGTCTACTTACATAAAATTTTTCACAGAAATAAATCCTACCTTCCACCAATATACAATACTGGCAACTTGTAAAAAATGAACTAAAATTAGAAGCATACAGGGCTCAAGTGTCTTTCAGCAACAGTTCTTTATGCAAAGAACCCAGTATGTCTTTATTATCACACAGCTCTTCTGTTCCCCCCCCCCAAGCAAACCAAACTGGACAAGTTCTACTAAGGCATGCAACTGTTTCAATAAACAGTGTCTGTCATACTATTTGGATACTATGGTAGAAGTACAAGGGGAGAAGATGGTATTTGACTATGCTTCTGCACTTAAATGGCAAAAATTACATAATAATAATTTGCCTAACACTTTTAGCACTAATCTAGCTATGTATTTCCCCACATAGAAGCAGGTAACATGTCCTCTACAATGCTGATTATGATTAGACCAAAACTAACTGTCATAGTCTATCGTCACTGTGCAAGCAGGCAATTCAGTACCGCCTCACAACTTCACCTTTTTTTAAGAAAAAGAAGTCATTGATTTCCCAATAACTTACCACCCATGGGGAGCCACCACAGTTTGAAACAGAATAAATTTCAGGACAAATTCTGCAATTGCTAAGAAAACGTGCTGCATTTAGTTCAGAGACAACACAAGTTGAAGCCCCAAGCACCTCTTACACAAGCTAACTCAGGATGTCTTATTCCTCCTTTTCAGGTGGAAGTCAATTTTGAAGGAAAAATAGTGTTATGCATATATATGGAACTAAGGTTTCAGGCCCCCTGCATGCAGATAGCTACACTTGTTCCAGGTTTCCAAATTTACCTCTGTTAATTAAAGGTAATCCCACTAGATATCAGAGGTAATGTTCTTACATCATGCCTCCGCACACCTTGAGCCTCTACCGCCACTGTCACCAGCTCTTAACCTTAGCTGCTCTACATTCATTCCACATGGAATTGGCTCACCTGGGCACGCCCTTCAGGATCACCTTTGACAAGAATTTTTTGGCCTCATGGTTTTAAAATAGAAAGCATTCCTATCATACCATTAGCAAGTCATTTAGTAAAATGTCCCTACGTATAATAATAGGAACTCTTATGATCAATGCCTAAGAGAAAATAAGGCAAAATGTGTTCCCAAAAGCTCCTCAGTCTTCATCACACTAACTTTAGCTTTGAATGCTTTACTACCATCATAGCACTTCCAAACTTGAGTTGACACTTTATAATGTACTGGTGTGTGTATATATATTACACAGGAGTAAATATGCCATAACCACTTGCTGCTGTACGCATTCACAAGTGTATTCAGAACTGTACTTTCCATCCAGCCCAGTCAGTCTTCAGACTTGATCCAGGTCTAACTGATCTCCTCCCCATGATACAGTGAAGTCATAGCTCTACTTTCCAAATGGATTAATCCAATCAGAAAAAGGCACCGTTTCTTGGAGGCTGTTTGCGTGAGTTTTTAAAGGTATGGCAATTCTTACAGAACAGCCATACCAGCAGCTACTTACAAGCCTTTATTTGGCCACTATAATGTATTGCAGAAAAAAAATGAAAAAATTTCAGAATTTCCAGATCGCTAGTGCCCCAGCTTTTGATGAGTGCAGGCCTTTGCAGCCTCATCTGGAAGCACCCCGAGGTTGCTTGTCTTGACTCAACACCATCAGAGTGTTAAAAGCGTACCCATAACATACCTAAAGTATAGGCATCCACTGCTGTGTAACACATTACCTGAAACACACCCAAAAGCAGGACACAAAAACCAGTATTTTACCAACAGCCTTCGTTGGTGCCCTCTTTCCCAGGGGCTTCTTCCCACGGGGATAGAGTATACAATTTTTCCTGGGTCAATCTTACACTGAATAACTATCTGATTAGGTTTAGAAGAGACCACAAGTAAGCTAACAATGCCAAGTCAGCATGTTTGCGTAGAAGAGTCTTAGAGTTTAAGTGTCTGTAAACCAAAATATAGTTATAAAACTGTTACAAGACAGGATGACTGCAACAAGAGGTCACAAACACGCTGTTCTCAGCAGCACATAACGAACACCACAAACATGCCAACTGCTCTAGACATGCCATAGAGCACAAAGAGAGAGAGAGAATCTCTCCCGAATGTTTGAGAGAAACGAATAGTCACAATAAGATTATATCAGGATGTGGAGACCTGCATTTTTTAAAACTCAAGTACGCAACTCAAACATAAAAGAACTAAACAAGATTTCCATAAGCCTAATGAAAATTTGAAAAGCTGTTGCAATGAAACCTTCTGCAAGCATCAAAAAGCAGCATTTGTATACTAATAAATAAATATATGTGAGGGTGGAACAGCAGCATTTGTGAATAATTTTTTAAAAAGCCCTAAAACTTGATGTACATCAAAGTAATCTCGATAACCCTTCAACGAACAGCTTAACAGAGAAACTGATGCTTCAGATGGTACTGAGAGTCTGTAGATCTGAAGACTTAAGCTTAACAGGCACCACTGCATTAGTATAATCTTTTGAAAAAAGACATCCATAGATTTTTAAAACACAGTTTCATGCCAGGATCAAATAAAAAGACATCAGCAGCAGTTTCTCCAATCTTGGTTCTCTTAGTTTCGGATTCTATGAAGTTTTGTATCCCATTTCGGGGGGGGAACCACCACCCAAAACACCACTCACAGAAGATAATCCAATTGTTACCATACTACCATACCAGACACAACGTGATAACAGTAAAATTAATTAAAAAAAAGGAAGAAGAAGAAGATATAAATACAGTTATGTTTCTTCCATGGGCTTTGGAAACACACTTTTCACCATTTTAATGGAATGCACTTATTTTTCAAAGCACATATCACAAATCACCACGGCTCAATAAATAGATTCAAATAGCTTTTAGCAGAAATCAGTTGAAAACATTTGTCTTGATTGAGATGGAAAAGATGAAAAAAGCATCTGAATGTTCTATCAGCTCCACAACTGCCATCCTCACACCAATATCTTACTAGTACAATCTTGCCCTTTGCAATTATTTATACTTTACAAAGCAGACTGTAAGTTTTTCTGTCTTTTCCTTCTCTCTTTGACCTTCCATGTTCATTAGAGCAGAGCCAGAGAGGAAGAAACAAATTACAGCATTAGGTCCTAATTCTTAGATTAGTTTCAGATCAGGTGGACTCTTTATACACAGCCCAGCAGAAGAAAGGCAACACGAATAATGTGAAAACTCTAATCTGACTTCACTCCTTCGGGTATTATAAACCCTTCCAATCGCCATTTTTTCTAAAACGTTTACTGCTAGAAATTATGATATAGAAACAGCACAGGCCAGAAACACAGGTCTGTACTGCATGACCTAACGCTATTACCCTATTGGTATGTGAGAGATCTCTTTGAATGGACAGTTTCTTATCACTCCCTGTTCTCTCTGAAAATGAAAACAAGATGAAAACATCATGCTTCACCACTAACAAGATGAGGCACTGAATCCTTCTTGTGGCTACAAGGAGGAATAAAAACACTGCTGTACAGATGAAAAATGCAACCATAAACTCTTGCATCAGTTTCACACTGATCAACAGAAAACATCTAGGCAGCGAGAGGGGAGGCAATAGCAGATTCTGAAGTCATTTTCAGTTCAACCAGAAGTAGTACAGCGACATATAAAATAACACATTTTTAGGCATTTTTCTTCTTCTTATCGTTGTATGAGAAGTGTTAATGCTAATCAGAAAACCAATCACACACCCCAGGGAAGAGGAGGAAACCAGACTGAAATAAAAATCTCCAAATACTACCAGAGGTACTTCAGCATTTCTCAGTTATAAGAAACCATATGCCTGAACCCGGCAAACCACCCTGCACTGCCAGGCTGGCCCTGCGGACAGCCTCCTAACAGACAGCACGCGTCTGCCCGCACCCACACATCTGTCCACACGGAGTAACTCCAAACCATGCCACCAACTACCAGCGACCTGGGGTGACAGAACACCTTGCTCGTAGTTCCTCACTGCCTCAAAGCTCACAGCAACGCAACAACCACTGTATCAGGATGCACTGCCTTCGCCAGCTACCAGGGCCCTGCAGCTGCCGAGACCTCTACTCTCCTTTGGCATCCCAAGAAAACACCAAAACGGCCTTCGGCAATTTGGTGAGCGACACAATGAGTTTCCTGAAGGATGAAAACAAAAAATAATAATAAAAAACCAGCGTTACTAGCCTGTTAAAACAGAAGCCTGGACCCAAACTGACAGCCCACAGGGTCAGGCAGCTGACAGACCTAAGTGGAAACACCTGGTGCTAGGTAAAGCGTCCCTCTCGTCACGAAAAAGCCTGGTTTGAAACCCCACGCTCTCACCTCGGCACTTGCCTGCTCCCCCGCGCGAAGCCGCGTCCGCTGCCAGGAGTCTGCGGCCGACGCTGCCCAGGTCGCCCTAAAAACCAGCAGCGGAAAAGCCGAGCCAAAAAGATAAAGGGGATTAGGCGGGCATTACTTGCAGTGACCTATATACTCCCCTCAGCCCTCGGCGGCTCTGAGGCAGACGGCAGCTGCCCGCCTGTGGGGGACACCGGCCCGACGCCGCCGAAACTCGGCGCCCGAGCGCTGCCCAACCCCGGGCGGGAGGCGACCGCGCCCGTCAGGGCGGCCCCGCCGCCAGGGCCGAGGCCCGTCCCCAAGCAGCGCCACCCCCTCACGGCTCCCGCCCCGGGGGGCCCAGCCCCTACCTGGCGCGGGCGGTGGCTGAAAGTTTCCCCGGGGAGGGGTGAGGGGGGCTCCGCTCCCTCCTCTCTACCGAAGCGACCGGCTCTGGAGGGAGGGAAGGGGAGGCGGCCGCTCAGGTAAATCGCCGTCAGCCACGGAGCAAGCCGGAGCTGGCGCTAATCCCTCAAGGAGGGAGGGATCCCCCTCAAGCCCGCCCTCACCGAACACCCCGGAGGCTCCGTCCCCTCAGGGCGGGCGTCTTCCCCCCACCCCCAGCGGGCGGCCCCAACTCGGCACCGGCCTGTGAGTTTCTGTCAGCGGGTGGCCGGGCCGCTGAGTCAGAGAGGCGGGGAGGAGCCACGACCTGGCGGGGTGAGGCCTGGCGGGCGGGCTCGCGCGCTTGCCTCGGCGGGCGTCGGTCGGTGCCGCCCTTTGAGGTAATACTTGTGGTTATCAGGTGAGGAGGTCTCGGCCCGGGAAGAAGCACCATCCTGGGAGGGGGGGAGGAATAAATTGAAAAATAAATGCTTAAAAAACAATAAAAATGTGTGGTGGGTAGGCCCTGTATGTTAGAAGCGATGCCACAGGAGGAAGGTGGCCCCGGTTACTCCAGTCACTAGGTGGCACTGCTATACACCCCTCCCCTTTTTAATTATTATTATTATTACTGATTTTTTCCTTCAGATGATGCTGCGGTGCAGGAGTGTTGTTCCCTCTCAGCAGAAAATGCCGGTGCTCCTTGGGGCGCGTTTCTTCGCAAGCGAGAGCGTTCCAAGCCCACTTTCCTCGGTGAGGCGTGCGCAGGCCCTTGGAAGCCATTTGCTTTGTTGGAGGGGCCAAGGTGGGGGCAATCACCTGCCAGCCATTTGCCTGGCCCCTCTTGGACAGTTACTCACATAGCCCCTGTGAGTGACTAAGAAAGCTTCCTGCCATCAGTTTCTCCTACGTGGAAAATCCGCAACCTAGAAGTACCATTTTAAATCTAGCCCGCATTACTTACAAATTAAAATTAGGGATAATTCCCTGATGGTACAAGCTATATAGTTATTATTTTTAAATACCTCACTATAACTGTGATAGACTGCAGTGGTGAATAGTTAAGGGTGGTTCTCTATGCTATTGTGTCTTTTTTTTCTTTTAAATGGCTGCACATAAATTAATTAGACTGTCAGGGTACTGATTGTGATTTCGCTAATGACTCAAAATAGGAATATATGCTGGCCTATTAAGGTAACAGCTCCTTTAAATAAATATATAATATAATTTACCAAGTGTAATGGTGTTTTGTATGAGCTCAGGAAGCATTCTCTCCAAATGCTCTATGTAATTAAAGAATAATTTACTAAGATTACTAACTAACTAGATCCACACAAACTAACTCACACTTAGGTATGCAAGAGTTAAGATTTCCCAACCCAAGAGAAAACCATCATCCAAAAATCCAGTCAGAAATAAAACTGATCTAACTTGAGTCAGGTTCCTCTACTTAAAAAGACTGTAAGAATCATTGATTCTTGTAAAATATCTTGACACATGCTGAAGCTAAATCTAACCTTTAAGGAGGAGGGAGGAGCTGCCATTTCCAAAGGTATTAATTCTTCCCTCTTATGGTGTTGTTTATTGTTTTCAGAACTGCAAGATGAACTAGTCCACATAATTCTTTATTGTAAATGTTATGGTAGAAATGCTCAGCAGAATTACTAATGTCATCCCCCTCATAGTCTGAATCCAGAATCTGTCGCCTAGATGTCTGAGCGTGCATGTCTGCTGGAGGGGTGTTTTCCAACATTAGATCTGGAATTTCTTACCATTTGTTCAGCAAGCAGCTTCCATGTACCTCAATGGAACCTGGGTACGCAGGTGGGTAGGATTCGGTGGCTGCCTAGGATGGCAGAGCAAAAGCCAGCTTGGGAATTTGGTAAAATTGTCTAGAGAACTTTAGCAGAAACTGAGGGGATACTTCTGTTTAAATTGTTTGGGCTGAGGAGCATGGGAACTGTCAGCCAGCACACAGATAAAAGATGCCCTTTGTGTGAAACATCTCATCATAAGCAGGTCATTAAGGAGTGAGCCTCTGAAGCAGCACCTGTTATGGATGCTGATACAATCTGTTTCACTTCTTTCTGTTGCTGCTGTAAGCATTTTAAAAACACTCCATAATTATTTTTCATGTGATAATTAGGTTGAATCCAAGATAGCTGTACCTTTACGTCCCTGTCTCTTAATCATTAGATAAGGTGTTCTGTCACACAGAAGAGATGGCTTATCACAAGCTCCCACTAATCCTCCTACTGGCCCTCTTTGTTCTGAAGGCATTCTTAGATACTAGGAAATACTTCACCCAGGTATAAGAGGCAGAACACTTAAACCCAAACACAATTGTCAGACAGTTGCAAGCAGTAAAGGTAACGAGATTTAACAAACAGCATTTGCCAGTCTTCAGTGTTGTGTCATCAGTATAATTGGGCAGTGCCTCTAGTGGAGTTTAAGCAATACTTACAACTAAGTTTGTATTTGTAGTAGTTACAGAACATAACAACGTGTATGCTCATACCTTTAGTCACCAGTTTTACTCCACAGAAAGCTCAAGCTTTCTAAAGAAATTCCAGAAAGTTTCTGCTTTCCGTGACCCAGGGACACACCTGTGGCATCAGAAAAAAATTACTGTTGCAGATAAAAATGACCAAGCGTATCTACATATGTAAAACAGACAGCTTTTAGAACAGATCTCTTACTGTAAATTTCTACACCATTTTTTTCATGTTACATATTTTAAAGGTGTATAAGCATTTGTCCATTTAGAAGTGTGCTTTATGTGAAGACGCTAACTACGCTCTCCAATCACAAGTTGCAGGTGTATTACAGATAGAAAATCTATAGAATGATAGAAATAGTTTCATTTAAAAAAAAAAAACCCACTGTCAACAAAACAGAATGCTTGCTATAAATTAAGCTACCTGACCTACCTCCTTTAAGACAGATTTTTCATAGATGAGATCTAGCTATCATCTCAGTAAAACAAATCTATACTACATTTGCTTCTGAGCAAGAGATCTGATTTCCAGGAAAGGTGTTAGAGGATAAACATGTCCTGTTTAAGAATGAAGAAAAATATTATAATGTTCTGAGTCATGTTATATGCTGTGTCACAGCCTTTCTTCCTCACCTTCTGTGAGAGATAGGAAAAAAGAAAGTCCGCTTTAAATCGTCAGAAAAGTCCTTTAAGAATTTTCTTTGTACATACGTTAAAACCTTCATACTAAGAAAGTTGATTTACCCGTTTCAAGACAACTCTTTAAACAAAAGAAAGTTTGTTAAAGAAGTTGTATAACAGGATTAGGTAAAAAGACTCACCTTTGACCATTAGTGATTTATGAGACAAACCAAAACAAGTTCACTGCCCCTTTAACAAAATTATTTTTCCTCTTTAAACCCAGATTTAGTTATCTATGACACATTGTAAGGGTCTGACACTAATTTTGAGAACACCGCTCCAATTGTCTGTAATTTCTCATATGCTATAAAATGGCACAGGTCAGCACTGCTATCAAAAGAAGTAATCTTGCCCTCCTCTACCCTTTCTGTCCCTTGCTACACTTGGATCTTCCCTGATGCAGTCAAAGAAAATCTATGCATCTGTTTAACAAATGAGATCAGTTCTCTGATCCAGATTAAAATTTCCCCCTCTCCTTTTTTATGGTTAACTTTAACATGGATCTGTTCTTTGATCTGGTTCACCTGCCACCACATAAATCCTTACTCTGGCACAGAGAGGGAGCAACATGAGGGCAGGAATGAGCTGGGGAACTATAAATTAGCATAAAGAATATGTGAAGCTGAAAGTATGATTCCAAAAATGTCTTTTAACAGATAGCCATCTAGAAACAATTGTGCTCTATCCTATTGTTTGTGAGGTTTTTCCTTGAGAATATGTGTCTAAAGCACATGCTATAATATATCCTCTGCGTTATCTGAGAACTTGCCTTTGTCCTCTTCAGATACTCTCTTTTTCTCTTTACGCTTTGAAAACACAGAGCTGAACCCTGGACTTGTGCTGTAAATCCTTCAAGCTGTGTACTTGGGGAGGAGGAGGGCAACCGATAACTTTTTAAAAATAAGAAAGAAAAAACCCTCCTTTCTCAGAGAAACAAGACAAAAACTCCTTCCTTCTCTGTAGGCTGCTACTGTTGCAGGGTAGTTTCAGGACAAGAAATTTTTAGGTCTCCCATAGATTTCTTTGAGATTTGCTAAACCATCCCTGCCAACAAAGATTTATGTCTGGACCCTAGCAAGCTGCTTACCTTAAGAATACAGTTAAAGGATATTTAACAAAAATACATCCCAAGAGGATGAGTAGCGGTAGACTCTTTAAAGGCTCAGTCCTCCTTTGCTAATTACGAGTTAGACTCCAAGGTCCAGGGGGAGCTTTGGCCAAGAACTACATAACACATTTCTTAATGAAAATTAGGTTATCAGCGTTATTCTGCTTTTCTAGTTATACAGACTGTGATTATAGCAAACATGGTGTTTAAGCAAACAGAGCCAAAACTACTCTTCCATAACCTGTAACCTGCACACATGTCACATCATAGTCAATAATGGGAAAACATCCACATTTTCTATCCCTACCTCCTCAAAAGTCACCTCTGACAATCTGGATTTATTATTTAATTATCTGAGATTTTTAAAAAACAGAACATTGACAGTTCATCAGTAGGGAAAATTCAGTAGACTGCAATAGCACTGTAGAACACTGGCTCAGATGCAAGGCCTCCTCCCAGCTAATTACAATGCAATCTATGTAAATCCCATAGAGAAGCACTTATTAATAGCTACACAGCATTCTCCATTTTTGTAACATGCCCCCTAATTTTCACCATTATATTGCCCTCCCAAAGTCACAGTTCTGCCTGTTTTCACTTCTGTCTGCTTTCATATAACCTTCCACTTTGTCTTCCTGATAGACCACGTTTTTGGAGGACTCTCTAATCATCAAGCTGTTTACAATGGGAAATGGGTTACCTGCGATATGGAAAATCCTGCAGTCCGTGTTGGATGAAGCCTATCTTCCAGATATGAAGTCAAACATACTAGAATTTTTCTTTTTTTTTCTGAACTAACATGAATTTGTGCCTGCTGGAAATTGTTACTGAGGGAGGAAATGTCACACTGTACAAGGCCACTGGTTTCTGAATAGTGCTACTGTCCAGCTGCATGCCTGGGAAGATGCAGAGACAAAACAGGCAATGAAAGATCATATGAGTCTGCATGTCTCCCTTATACCACTTAAAATACAACAAAATATTATTAAGTAGCATTCTTGTCTAAGTATATGAATACTGATTTCCTCTATGACTGGACCAATACTAGACAGGAGATGAACCATTCAGCTGCTGGGCAAAAAATCCATAGTGAATCAGAGAGCAATTCTTAGCAGTGTTTTGTTCCTCTGCGCATGCTGATTTGTTCCTCACTTAGGTCTGGAATAAAGTGATTCTTCACCATTGTCAGATACTTGGTGAAGTCAGTAGGTGTTACTTTCTACGGAGAAAGTAAGAGACAGAAAGAAGACTTGCAAAGGAGGAGAGCTTTGCTTTGCATTTCTTGCACACAATGTACAGAAAAAGGTTTTTATTTCCTGGAAACTCAGTTGTTTTTAATGGTTTACACTGCAGCTTAACTTCAAAGTTTATGGCTAACTGTTAAGAGTGGTAAGTATAAAGCAGTTATTAAGTTTTTACTTAATGTTTTGAAAAATCGTTTTTCATTTTTTGACAATAATTATTTTATTTATACCAAATAAATACTCAGTGGAAGAGAAAAGCTGGGCACCTATCTTTCTGTGAGATGAATTACTTCAAACTCTCAGAGTAGGCAGTTGGAGACAGGAGACTAAGAACAGTCAAGACAAAACCTCCAGTATGACTTCCAGCAAAATGACAGACATAAAGCCCTGTATTTTAAGGTTCCTCCTTGTTCTGCAAGGTATTCAGTAGGAAGTTTTACTGAAATCCTCAGCAATTTGCTAAATTAGTGGTCAATGGCCACTGGAGATTTGGAGCCAAATGTCAGCGTTAGTAGGTGCCTAAATTCTTTGAAAGAAAATCGTCTTGGTATTTTTTCAAAAGCATCTGAGAAGGTGAGAAGGGCTCAGAACCCTTTGCATTTAAAAAAACATTGGATAAAATGCATAGACAGCATTAGGATCAAAGGCTGGGCTCCAAGTCTCTCTCTCGGCCTTTTAGAGCTAGTTCCTAGCTGCCAGCTGGTACAATCGTGCTCCTCTTGCTTGCTCTTCCCAGTCTTGTGCTCTTTGAAGCGTAGTACCCCAGCTTCAAAAGACTCCCTAGTTTCCCACTTTGTATAAATCAATGGGCAAGAAACATTGATGCAAGGAAAGAAAGGTGAGTTTGAATTCCTTTGGCTGGGTTAAAATTAATCCATGCTCTTTTATTTTGTAGGCAAATCATCTATTAATGAACTATTTATAGGGCCAACAGCAGCTCCTCAGCAGATGTGTTTTGAAGACAGCTCCCTGCAGTTCTTTCTAAGAGCAGTTTCTAGACTCTGGGTGCTAACTAAATAAAAATCTTCATTCGTAGCCCTAATGCATACACTGAATCTCCAGGGAGGACAGGATTGCAGTCGCACTCTTCATAGCCTTGCATAGCCCTTTAGCTACCTCTAAGCAGCTGCCTGCTCAGTGGACACTTCTTGGATGGCCTTTGTAAGGGGCTTAGTTCCCCCCATGCACTCCATGAGGGACCTGTAAGGCGGGTATGAATTTCACTCTAGTATCTGAAAGTCAGGCAGTGCTACTACTGTTGGAAATCTGGCCATTAACTGTCTTGCTGAGTGCAAAATAGAGAACTAGAAATAGTCAGAATCATAATTCCAGGGAATTTGTCTTTCAGCTGCCTTTTTTAGGGTGTTTCTGTTGAGTTGTTTTGCTTTTCCTGTTTTTCCTTACATTTGTCTGCCCCAAATGAAATTTTGTAGTATTTTACTTGCATTAAGGGAAACTTGCATATGATTGCCATCTACATATACAAAGGAAAAGAAAACAATGTGTCATTAGTATCCTAAACAGATTGGATTATACAATGAAATGTTATTAATTTTGAACTTTGACTGTTACAGTTCAAGAAATATGGCCTAACTGTACAGCAGGAGTTGTACACGCTTGTCTCTGAGAAATCAGTTATAGTTTGCACACCCAAGAACTCATATATTTACGGAATGTAAGCTGCCAGATACTAGTGTCTTGAGATTCTTTATCATAAGAAATTATTTTTTCAAGTTCAAGCTCGACACCCTTGTTTTAAAAAAATCTAATTTTTAGGGACTCTGTCGTTTAACATGTAGTCACTGGAAATTGTAATCCTGATGGAATTCAGTGTTTTTCATTTGTAGGCCCTGGCAGCTGTGAATTAGTAAAATAAATAAATTAAATAAACAGCAACATCTGTTCCAGTCACTAGAGGCTTATTGCTGGAGTTATCTGCATTGGATGGGAGGAGAAGACCTAGTAGAGGAGCCCGGCTTTCCAGAGCAGAGATTAGTGGAACCGCTAGGAATAAATACGTAGACTTATGTGACCTGTGGGAAATATCTCACCTGCCAAATGATGACGCTAACTAGTATTAAAGTCTGAAGTCCTCTAGCATCTATTCTGAATTATGCATGTGAGTAGGACTCTTATATTCAAAGAGCTAATACAGTATCAGTCTGTATCTTATTAAAAAGAAAACCTGTGGTGTGGTTGAGTACCTAAGCCTGTAGGTTTTTTCTTTTAGTTCATTGTTCTTGGCTCCAGGATACCTTACTCTATATATGTATATGAATAGTATAAATGTGTATGTATATATACACATAATTCTTTGTGTACATGTGTGTGTGAGTGGAACTGGATAGTACATGCATGACCTTACATGCTGTAGTCAAGACACCTGCACGTCTTGTTTTGATAAACTAAGCAATAAATGTATTGGATAACTGTGATGTACAGAAAGCAAGACAAGGTGACCTAATAATGCCTCAAGATTCAAACTCTGTGAATCTCTCCATAAACCTGGGAGAGCAGTCACAAAGTAGGTATTCCTATCCAGGTATTCCTACCTGATAAGTCAATAAATGCTCTGTTACAATTTTTAAAAAGGTAAAAATAATTTCTTAATCAGCCAGACACATGTAACTTGCCAACTCCATGAAAATAATCCGGGATAGTAGTATACAGCTGTAGGTAAAAAGGGGCAGAATGAACCACAGTGTTTCACTTCCTTTATTGGAATCAAGAAACTCAAATGGAAGTTACTTATCAGAGTTGCAACCATAGCCAGAAACACATGCTAATAAATAAATACAAAAATTGGAAGGAAAATAAAATTGAAGTTTGTAGACTTATTCTGAAGATGATTGTGCTGCTGAAGTGCTATAGTTGTATAGTGCATGGTTGTTTCAATTGGCAAAATCAGATTTCTGTACTGAGTCCGAAGCACTTAAGAATTTATGGGAGTTAATCTGTTCTTAGCTGGAGCCTGAAACTCAGAAGAGGTCTTCTTTTGACAGAAATTGCTTGCTTCTGGGAAGGGAACTAGTTGCCCACCACCTTCTGATTCTCGTACAGACATCTCTTTGGATCTGATCGTTGCAGTCAGAGACCCACAGAATCATTCAGGTTGGAAGGCATCTCTGGAGGCCACCTAGGCCAAGCTCCTGCTCAGAGCAGGGCCACATAAATCAGGTTGCTCAGGGCCTCTTCCAGTGCAAGTTCAAATATTTCCAAGGATGGAGATCCCACAACCTCTCTGGGCCCTTGTTCCAGTATTTGACTGCCCTCATGGTAACAAAGCTGTTCCTGATACCCAGTGAGAATTTTCTGTGTTCTAACTTGCACCCAGTGCTTCTCACCCTATGACTCTGCACCTTCAATAAAAGACAAGGGCGTGCTCGCTGACTCACATTCAGCTTGTTGTTCAATAGGACCTCCAGGTCCTTTTCTACACAGCTGCTTTCTACTTAGCTGGTTTCCAGCCTGCCCTGTTGTGTGAAGTTATTCCATGCCTGACACAGGACTCTGCATTTGCCCTTGTTAAACTTTCTGAAGTCCCCATGAGCCCGTTTATCCAGGATGCAGAGATCCTCCTGAGTAGGAGCCCTGCCCTCCAGTGTAACAGCCGTGCCCCCCAGCGTAACAGCTGTGTGCCCCAGCCTGGTATCACTCACAAACTTGTTGCCCGTGCAATCCATCCCATCATCCAGGTCTTCATTAAAGGTGTTAACCAGTATTGGCCCCAGTCTCCATCCATGCTGGTAAGTGACAGCTAGTCGGATTTTGTACCTCTGATCACAGCATCCTGGGCCCAGCAGTACAGCCGGTTGCAATGCCTGGCTTCCTAGGAAAGGCATCTGTCAGAGCCTTTTGATGCTTATTCCCTTGATTTTAGTCAGTAGAGTCTGTGGCATCGTTATTCTCATAACATAAGCACTAAAGGGCTGTCAGTGAAGTGTTCTGGTTGCGAGCTTAAAGCAGTGAGTAAGCAGGAGGTAGTGGTAGCATGAGGGACAGTAACTGCAGCCTAGGAAGAGGTGTCAGAATGCCTTGCTAGATCACTGGTGATTGCAGCGCTGTGGTTGTAAGGCAACACTTAAAATGGGTTCAAAGGGGAGTAAATAAAATGGAGGACAAGTCCCATTGATTATAATTGATACTGAAAAAAATACTCCTGGCACTTTCTCTGGCTCAGAAAGTTTCTGAACTTCTTATTGCTGTAGAAGGAGGTTAATTAAGCTATTTTCATCCTCTTCCTGTAAGTATGTATTATTAGCTATTGCAGAAGATGGGATATCAGACCGGACAGACGAATCTGTGTGAGCCACTATAGAGTACTTCACTTCCATCTCTTTTCACATTAAAAACATGAAAGTTTTAACAGACTAAGTGGCAGTGAGGTAGAATTTTAAGGGAAGAAGATGTTGACTTTGTTTTGGTATCCAGGAGGTAGCTGAGAATGTTGGAGGTTCCCACTTTCTTTTCCCATCCTTTAGAAACATCAATTTATTGCAAGCAGCAGGTGCAGAAGAGAAAGGAGCAGAATATGGACTATTTAGAGTAATTGTTACAGCTCTGGGAAGAATTATATTTACCAGTTCTCTCTAAGCACTGAATGTCAGCCAAGTAAGTCAGATGGATATGTGTGAGTAAAAGGAATATGTGGTAATTTGGAGGAACATGAGTATGCCAGCAAAGGCCTCTTCAACTTTGTGTGAGGGTGCTTTTCAGTTTTCAAATTATATCTCAGCCTGATAAGTATTTTTCAGGCTTGCTGCAGTGAAAGTTGTTCACATGAAAGTATAGTGCAGCCTATATTTGATTACTAATTGGTTGGCATTTATCTCTCCACTTTTCTCAATTTTGTATTACTTCTGGTTCGGAAAGAACATCAGTAATATGTGGACATCACAGATACAGAAATCAGGAACTGCAGCATGAAGATATTTATTGTGTAATAACGAAATTTGATAATTGCATCTATTTGAAGTAAAACTGTAAATGGTTCGCATAAAATAATTCTGGTTTTAAGGATAATGAGCTATATAATTTAGTAGCACTGGGAACTAACTTATTTAAAAGTTGCTGTGGCTAATGCTTTTTTCATACTAATTTCATGCTGTTAAAACTCCACCAGTGTTAATGGAGTTAATCCTGATTTTCATTTACATAAATGCAAAGAGAGCTCAGCCTCGGTGATATTTTACATACTGTTTCAAGTGTGCTTGAAACTGCTAAACCCACTTAATGCCACAGAAAAGTAAAGCTTAATGCAGAGAGACCTATTTGTTCTTATTTCACACATAAACCTCTATGGGAAACAACAGAACAGTGATACACTGTTCTTTGACATTTTAGGTTTGCTATACTGCTTGAACATTCAGAGGCCTTTTGAGCTGTATTTTTATCAATGAAAAGTCTGTGAAACCACTTAACTAGAAATTAGCTTGTATTAATGTAATCCTGTCCACCAGCTTCCATAGATGATGGAAGTGCTAACTGCCCGTATCAAAGGGAAGAAAAAGCATTTGATTTTTGTGACATAAATCAAGTCCTTCGTTTCCTACTCTTTGATCAGCTCTGCTTATGCAGGCACGTAATCTGACCCCCTTTGCCATCCAATTTTCAGTCTCTTTCCTCTCCCTCCTCTTAGTATTGAGCTTTTATCAAGGCCAGATTTTTTTTTTTCCTCCAGGGACTAGTCATGCCTCATCCATTTTTCTCTCTGGTGTTCAGAAGCTCTGTTGCAATGTTAAACCATGCGGAAATACCCCCTGCTTGGAACATCTAGTACATCGGGGGTTTTTTGTTACTAGGCTGCCGCTCTATGGCCGTATGCATCAACTACAGTTTTAGTTCCACTGAAGTAAACTGTGTTGGAGTTTCTAGGACTGTGATAGAACACCTGCCCTTCATGTTCTACAGCGAGAGTGTGATTACCTTAGAGAGGACAAAGGAAAAGACTACCATTTCACCTGTAGGCCCCTACCAGCCTGATATCTTAAATACCTTACAGACTATCTTTTTGATCATTAATACTGTGCATACCGTAGTACCCTAACATGTAATTTAGCACTACGCTGCTTGCCCTGGCTGTCTAAAATAATGCTATTTTGAATTTGATTTTCAAATAAGAGAATATTCAGCCTTTTATGCCAGAGAGCAAAAGGATATGCTTTCAAAATACCCTGGCTAGGGAAACAAGTAGGTGCTTAGATTGATACATACCTGATGTCCTTCGTAAGTATGATGTTTTGATGCTTTTGAATCTGTGCTGTAACTAAGTCATGGAGGTGAATCAGCGTGTTTTAAATGTAGAGGCTTATATGTAGCCATACACAGTGGTTTACAAATGGGTTAAAGTGGCATCTAAACTTTTATTAAGAATTTTTTCACTTATGCAAGGTTAGAATATGCTGCCTAGTAAGTTATTATATAAATCGCCGTTTTCACATCTGCTTCTGAAAATGGAGAGGATTGAAATCTAGCAGATCTGCCTGCTGTACTACTGTGAGCAAGCTGTAGATTTGCCTGCCTGTAAGCAATTCTACTTGAGTTCTACAGTGTCAAGACCTTTCATAGCCAAAACTCATGTTGAAGAGGGTGGGAACAGCACTGTACATATGTATAGTATTATTCCTCATCGCTGGGCAACTTTGCGTGTTTCTGTTCAGAAAGTGGAATAAGAGCAAGCTTGCGATGGGTTCCTGCCTTCATTTTTAGCACACCCAAGCTGAGAGCAAAGCTCCAAGGTTGATGGAGATCTAATTTCTTGTAGATGTTAACTTCTGAAGAACACAGTCCCTGGTTGACATCCTGTCAGTGACCATCAGTTACTACATAAAATATTCTAAGGGCTTCAAAATGATACTATTTGCTGCATAAACAATACCAACTGTTTGAAAGCAATCTGAAAAATGGAAGTCCAAAGCAAAGGAAATGCATTCATTCAGGTGAATAAAAGAAGTCTTATTGGCCAAAGAAGCACAGTAGCTTGAAAACAAGCTCAAAAATTTTAATATGTGTTTTTCTTTGAATAGTCTCCTGTGTGCACTCCTGGGTTTGCTGGAGGGCAGAAAGGAAGGAGGATTGTTAAAAATTAAACAGCTTGCTCTTACTAAAATAAAAATCCATTGTACAGTCATTATTGATTTAAACTAAAACAGGTGCTGACCTTTGGCTGTGTTAGTAACATTGTTCCAGAGAATCTCTGCAGCATTTTAATATTTTGTATTAATGTAGATTAATATTACAACAAGGAACAAAACCTCTTAGAATAGTATTTTTCAGGATGTTCAGCCATAAGCCACCTTTGGTTTCTAAACAAAACCTGCTGTTGAAAGTGCTAATTAGTTCTGCCATGAAGGTAACAGTGCCTATGCCCTAATAAACCAAACTGTAATATATACTAAGAGGCTCTGAATGCCACAGTTACATCCCCCATTTAGGAATACTGCAAGTAAAATTTACTATGAACAGGAGATTGAGAAAGAAGGGGAGATCATAAAACAATCTAAAGCAGGATCTCAGAAGGAAGCTGGATGAGGAACAGCTTGGGTATGGGAACTAAACCAGTATAAAAGGAGATAAAAAATTATCTTGTTTTCTAAAGTATTTCTACAGCAGTCAATGCAAGCAAGAGCAACATCAGAGGTGTGGCTTTAAACTATACGCTGAAGTTGCAAGTGACAACAGCGAAATAATAAAAATATTTTTAAAGAACAGGGATGCTGACCAAATAGCTAGAGGATGGAATGCAAAAGAAAGAGAATCTGCCTGAAGCATGATGCAGGCAGTGCAAGGTCCTACTCTGTAGCTTATTTGTTGAAGCAGAAGCACCAAGGTCCCTAGAGTACCAATCGGTCCTGTGTACAAACCTAGCAAGTGCTGCAGTGCAGCAGCCTTTGACACCTAACACATGCACCTGAAACTCTCGGGTCTATCAGCAAGGCTAAAAAGTGAGATTTAGAGCAGTAGACAGTGAAAAAACATCAACACATTTTCTGTCCAGTGGCACTGTGTCAGGTATATGCCCAAGCAAACTATGTATGCAGAGGTGTACAGCTAGCAAAAGCTAGGTTAGCTGTAGTTTGCAAGAATTAATTCAACTGTTGATTTAAGGTGATGAATTGAACTGCAAACTAAACCAGATCCTGTATCAACCAACACAGATTTTGAGCTGCTGTAATAAACTGAATTATTTCCTGCACATGGAGATACTAAAAATGTCCATCTTGTGCAAACTGTTGTATTTTTTTCAAATGTACAGCCTGCAACAGGGCTGTACAGAAGGTTATTTATGCTGCTGAATTCCAAATATGATCCATGGCTATTCTCCAAATGCCACTATGTCTTTGTTTTCACAATGGCATCATGTAACAGGCCTGTATTTGGTTGCATACTTTTCACCTGTCTGGTCTGGCTCTGCTTCTGAGACAGTAGGTGTCCAAAACTGGTATGCTTTTTCAGAATGAAATAACATGCCCTCAATGTTTTAGAAATGTAAAAAAGTTGTAATACTACCAAATGATCCTCATCCCAAGAAAGGGACATTTTCTTGTGCATCTAAATTACTCACAAGGGTAAAAGACCTATAAAACCAAATCAACCTTAGTATCATGACATGGAAATATAAATAACTGCTTTTATCTTACCTTCCTTTCCTCTTGTTCTGTTTACTAGAAATTAGTCAGTCAGACAGATTCTGTGTATTTATTTTATCGTAGTGCCCAGGTGATTGTTATATCCAGAATCATACTGTGCCAAAACAGAAAGTGCCTAGAGGACCCAAATGTCGTTTTCCATGTTTTCCTGTCCCTTGCCACTAAAGACCTTGGGTAGCATCATTGAACTAGGAAGGTTAGAGCCCTAGAGAGGCAGAGTTAATTAGCTGCTTCTGCCATCCCTGGTGAAATGCCTTTTCACTTTTCTGTATTTCAGTCTCTACATGGATTGTATTTCCTTCCTCTTGTCTTTTTTTTTTGGTGTCATTGCTTTGTTTTGTGATTTTTTTTTCCATATTTGTTTTGACAGTAAACTCTCCAGTGTAGGAACAGAGCATCTATACAGTACCCAACACAAAAGGGCCCAATCTGAGTTGGAAGCTGTTTGTGTCACTATAATCACGCTAGTAAATTCTTTAGCCCAGGTACTCTAGCTCAATTTATCACTTTATTTCACTAGGTATAATTGCTCACAGCACTTCTTCCTGACTAATATTCTGTTTTAGTAGGGACAAGCAGATCAGAAGGAGCAGGACACTCGCTACCACCCTTGCAAAATGGTGGAGGTCATGGTCAGATCCAATTAAAAACAAGAGCTTAAGAGACAGCATATCCCCTTCAGCTACCCAGTGCTCTGCCCTCTCTCACCTCAGATCAAGTTTTGCATTGAAATTATCTCCTGTCTTCATTTTCCTGCTTTGTTTAATTATCTGTACTGTTTGTACTATTTCTTTTTATGTTATGTCTGTTAAGCTAGCATTTCTTTTCCTGTTGGCTTGACTGCAAAAGTCATATCCTGAATATGCATGGAATCTCGTACAACCTTCAGGCAGTGGTGAATCTCCAATACTGTTATTTATAAAAGATATTTTGTGGACCCTATACACACAGTAGTGAATTTATTGAAGTGTAAAGAGAAAAATTGCTCAATACAATGGAACACTTCAGGAACACATTTTTGTATAGCTTTCAATCACACACAAACATGAAGTTATACTCTCTGTCATAAAAGAATTGAATGTGATAAATTCTGTGAGCAGTATATTAGATCTAAGGCTCAAAAAGCTAGCCACTTTCACAGTACCAGCTCCAGAAAGATGGCTTGATTTCCCTTCGGTCTTATATTTAACAAATTGCCATGAAATTATGTGGGTGTTCTTTTCTTTCTCTTCAAAACAGAGCTTTTCGAAACTTCAGTCTTTCTGTTCACATCCTAATGGATAAATATTCACATCTCAGAATTTCCCACAGCTGGCAGAAATTGGCAGTGCTGTTGTTTGTTAGAAGAGAGGCAAAGGACTGAAACGGAATGGTATTATTACCCCGTAAATGTGATCTTGTCAAATCAATCTGCAGGTCAGGACAATTCATAGTTCTTCCATTGGACTGCTTGAACATTGTATGTGTTTTGTGGATAATGTGAGGATTTACATGCCTGCTCCAAAACCAGCTGAAGTTGGCAGAAAGACTCCATTGTTTTAACTGTAATTCTTTGGAGTATGTGACCTCATCTACTGACACAGATTAAAGTAGGCCTACAGAAATACCTGTGCCAGGCTCCTGTGCCTGTGCCTGCTTACACCATGGGGAAAACATTCATATTTCTGCTGTTTTTTAAATCAGGAAACCCAATCCTGATGTAGAAGGGGGCCTGCCAAATTAAGTAAACAGTGCAGCAGGACTACGGGGGAATTTTACACTGCATGTCTAGAAGCAGGAGGACTGAATTCACAGCCTGAACGGAGCATAAGCAAGACTAGCTTTAAACCGTCTTTGTACTCCTCTGACCCTGGGCTGCTTGGCGGTCTGAACTGGCTTCCGACTGGTGCTGAAGTTCTGGCTCTGACAGCTCCTATTTGGCATGTTTTGCAAGAGGCCTTTGAATAAACAGCCTTTATAATCTTTATACCTTTATAACACCGCCAACAAGGACTCCGCCAACTGCAGAATACTCCGACTATCTTAATGGGCATAAAGTGGGTAGAGCACATGTGAAAACATTTAAAGTGCACAAGAACTACTTCACTTTTATTGAGATGCCCTGAGTAATTTGTATGAGGCTCACTTGCCAGGAAGCACTCTGCTGATACAGCTCGGATGTCACTGTTCCAGTGCATTGCCAAACTTCCTCCCAAAAAGAACAGGAGAAATGCAGAAGACACAACATGAGAGGCTGTGGTGAAACCTGTGCAAAACTTCTTGTGATCAGTGTGGACCATAAGGGCTTATCATAAATGCACTGCAATATTTATTATACAAAGAATAAATATATAAACGCAACTTTTTATTGTAGCCAACAAAAGAGTAATGTAACTGGGAGAAAAGTGAGGAATTAATAAAATGTGCAGTTGATGGCACAAGCATAAGAGCTGTGGTATCAAATGTGAGGCCAGAATTTCTGTGAAATAACAAACATTTCAGTGTGTGTTTTCATTCCTTTTGTTTCCTGGATTACGGTATTAATAATTGAGGGGTGTTTGGAAGCCAGAAATAAACTAGAATGTATGGCAAGTTTGTCGTGACTCTCCCTTGTCTACTGCAACCCCTTGCTTCCTGGCCCTCATGCTTCCATCTCCCTGTTCCTTAAAACTGCTTGTCCTCGTTAGTGATCACGTCGCAGTCCTTCACCAAGGAAAAGGCTTGGTACAAGACAGTCCCTCTAGATGGTTTGTGATTCTACCATTTCTCCTGATTCCTCACTACCCTTTAATAGAAGTGATACTTCTGGTAACCTAAGAATTTCCTGCTTGAAATAAGCTTTCAGGTAGCGTGTGTGCATTAGCCAGGCTGACTGAAGACAGAGGTAGTATGAGAACTGGAAAGCCTTTTAATGAATATAAAATAAAAGATTCATGTGACAGGACTCTGGAGACAAGATGTTAGACAAATCAAAAACTAAATCCAATGGGCATAATTTTAAAATATATTTATTTGGTTCAGTAGAATCTGTTAGGCTTTCTTTCTCAGGAGTACCATGAAATTCTTGTTTTTCCTGTTTGTTTTTGGCTCACTGTATTCTGATATCACTTTGCACAAAAAAAGACTGCCTCTTGGAGAGTTTAGTTACCCATGCTGTTCAAGAGATCCTGACAAGGATGAACAGTAATAAAGATTGTCCATCCTTTGAACGTGATGTGGATTATACTGCAGAAATTACATGTCAATATTGGATAGAGCTGTATGGGGGATATACACAAGAAATAGAGGGTTATATGTGGACGTGATTTGACATTCCCCTCTTGACACCACTCACTCTACATGCCTGTTCTTTATTCATAGGCAAGAAGCATGCTGACATTTCAATATTTCTTCAGCTCAACAGTTCAGAGTACAGTCACAGCAAGAAAAGCAACATGTGTAGCCATGAATAGCCTGAGATTCATTTCACTGCATTTTCCAAGAATTTAATTTTAAATTGAAAGGTAAGCCACAATGCTAATTGTACACGAGTTTTGAAAAGGGGAGGTCAAATTTTAGGATACAAAGAAAAAAAAAGGTGTATGAATGGCATTCATAAGCTAATGAAGAGACTCGAAAATGATATGCAAAATTCCCTTTGCATTCAGTAGTAATTATAGGAGACAACAGATGCTGTCCTGTCATGCAACATAATGTTTTACTTTATCTAGTTCTGGGCTTTAATACTATTACTAGGGCCAAAAGTCAACCTTAGCTTATTTCTATGAACTGTGTCTTTGTTACTGACAGAAACAGGAATGATCACGTATACACAAACACATGCAAATGTGTGTCAAAAATAAAAGTTGTGTTATTGTAATTAGAAGGATGAAAAAAGTGTGTAAATTGAATTAGGCTTCAGTTAATTTTGTTAACATGCCAGGGTATTGTGATCATGGGCACATTAGAAATATCTTAACAGTGATGATTTTCCCTCTCTTATGTCCCGTTTGAATATAATTTTTGTCATATATTAAAAAATCATGAAAAATTATAGTTGTCCCCTGAAAGTTTTGACCTGGTAATGATGCAGAATGAATAGGTTACTTCTGCTAGTCGAAGATGAAGAATGTCAAAGTATTTCAGATTAAATAAAATGGAGATTACATCTGCAATTACAAGATATTGGTATTTCAAGATAGCAAGAACTGTTGCACTCAGGCAAAAATTCACTTCCTGGGGAGAAGAGGAAGTGTAATTTAAGTGTTTCCATTCACTAACGCTGTTTTTAAAGTCTCCAGGCAAAAATCATGCCAAATACCAAAAAACAATCTGAATGGAAACATTCAAACATGTCACTTTTCCAGTTATTAACACACCAGGTGTAATGTTAACACATGTGAACCTGTCTAGCGCTGAGCAGTTTTTTTTTTTTTTTAAAGACACTTTTCATCAAGAAACAAAAATAAAAGTCCTGCTAGACTCAGAAATCTCTGGTTCAGCCAACATTGTGTCAATATTATTGGGCTTCTGCTAACAACTTGCAAGCTGGAGAATTAATAACCAGACTTAAGTTGCCAACATTCACTAATGAGGCTGGAACGTGACCTGCACACCTAACCAGCCATGAATAAAAAAGGAAAAGCTCAAGGCTCATTTACTGCAATTGTCAGACTAACGCATTTTCTTTAGTGGTAATCCAAAAAAGGATGAGCCCAAGTGCTACAGCAGTATATCAGCATTCATCCAGTGTAAGCATCAGAGTAAAACAAGAGACAATTTACTCCAGAAATTCACAATATTTGTTTTCCTTCTGCTATAAACATTTCTAATGTCTTGCCCTGCGACCAGGCGATAAACCCATATTAATCCCCTTGGAAGGTTGTATTTCCTGTAATTGTGTGAGATGGGAGCATGGTTTTATCTGCATATTTTACATTTTCCTTTTGCAAATTTTTGCATTCCTTTCTCAGTCTTAAATCATTGCTTTTTCCAATAATAATTGTGTATGCCAGAGCTATCAACAGTAGCAAATTCCATATGTTGCTGCATAGACGAAACACAGAGAAGAGAGTAGCTCAGACCTACCTCCTTTATATGCACCCCTCCAATCTGGGCAAAGGGAGGTGTACTGTAGATTTCATAGCTGAATTCTAGATCAAAACCTGAGTTTTAGTTATATTTTTAATGAAAACAGAACGTCTCACTTGTTTTCTCTCAACTCAAAGGAAGTCTAAAATTGTTGTCCAGATACAAATTCAGCGTATGACCACATCCATAGATTTTCAGAATATAAAGGCTGTGTTACAACCCTGAAGGTTTTGTGGAATAAAGTTGTCTCTGAGAGAGCTGCTTCAGAACTGATAGGTTGTTCCTGGCTCCAGCACAGTGCTGAACACACAGCTTTTGTGAAAGCATCCCAGAAACTGATTCTGACACTCTCTTCCTTATTTTCCAGACCATTGAACTCTTACTGATCGAGAATTGAACACTGTAGAGATCCCTTACACAACTTCTGTCATTTAAACAGCATTGAGAGGAGTTAACTGTAGAGATAAAAGATTTCTTTCTGTGCAGCAGATCCTGAGCTGATAAAGTTAACCTGAGATAAGCATTTAGAAGATTTTGTCCATAAAGACAATTTAGTTAGTCAATGGGAATAACCAGAAAGAGTGTAGAAAACACAGGTGTGTGTGTCTGGAATGATTTTTGCTCTAATAATCCCTGGATGCCACTTCCTGTCCTTGGAAACAACAAAAATCCATGTAAATTGGAGCGAGGCCATTTTCGGAGATAGGAGGAATAGCCTATAGTCCTCCCAAAATGTAAACCCCCAGGACACTCTACTCAGGCTTTTCTCTGCCTTTTATGCTTTCCATTCTCCTAAAGCTTTCTGCTTGAAGAATGTGGCATTTCCTTTGAGCTAATGAATTTGCAAAAAGCAGCTGTAAGATTTGGACTGGATGGGCTGTTTCTCTGTGAGGAAAGCATGCGATTTCTTTCTGGGTAAAGGAATAAACATTGTGAAGAATAAACAGTATGAGTAGCTGCAGTCTGAGGAAGGCAGAGGTTTGGGGCAGGCCAGAGGAGTGACCATATATACACACCGGGCAACAGTAGGAGAGACTACGGTGACAGAAAATGTTACAGAAATGAAGATGGGAGGGAAGTCTAAAAAGGTTTGAAAAACACACCTTAGGGAAAATCCGAGTTGCTTCAGTTTTCAGCTGAGAACTGTTTTGTGCAGATCTCACTCAGCAACTGGCTAGCACAAAGCTCTAATGTGAGGTGCAAGTTTTCTGTGAGAAACTGTCCATCCAACTCAGGATTTTGCCAACAGAATCTTGCAAAAATGCTGCTAACCCTCATCAGTCCAGACCGCATTGGGAACTCCAGACATTTGGCAGACATTTGGGTTTCACTTATGTAACTAAAACAGTGGAAATTTGGTTACTGTTGTGCCATCATATTATATACTTTAACATAGTATTTTTTAAATCACATGAATCTTTTTCTTTTCAATCCCATGATTACACTTGGTGAATACACTACAAAAAATTCTGAGCCCAGTGAATGTGCGTATGTAGATGCAAAGTGATAAGGAGGTGAAAAAAGAGGATAACACCTTCGTTGTTGGATTACACTGCTAACAAAACTCAACATCAAAGAGTTTAGCAAGAGTTCACAGGAAAAACATCAGATTGCTTTATAGTAACAATATATGGATAACATGAAACTATTTCTGGGACTCAGAAAAAAGAATAGTTCTGCAGCTCAATTTTTCATATATCTAAATAGCATAGATATCTCCTTGAGTACTCAACAGTTGTCAGCTCAGAAACTACAGTTGTTTAAATAAGTATGTGTAAGTGGAGCGCAGGACCTCTAACAGCCTAGCAAAATAGATTCTTGCAAGCACGAGTGTGAAATACATAAAACCCCTGGTTAATTCAAGCCTTGCACCTCTTTAAAACCAGTATGGAGGCCCAGATGATGAGGATGCTGGTCGTTATCTATTCCTCTATTGACATTTGGTGATTAGAGTAAGGGCTGTGGCATAAAATTGAAAAAGACAGGATTGGTACTATCATGCAGGATTATTTTTATTTTTCCCTTAATCGTTAATGAGTTATGCAGGTACTTCCTTCTTATCAGATAAATTGAAAAAGAAATGTGTGAGAAACACTACTATATCTTGCATCACGTTTGGCTGGCTGGCTTAAAATGAGCAGGTGTCATCCAAAATTTGTCAAGAGTCCTAGCCAAGTACTCAATCAAAGATACCAAACTGTTTTTCCATTCTTCAGCTTTTGTAAAAAACAAATTGTTTTAAGAAGTTTTGTGTTGTTGAATATATGACTGAAAGATAATGTCTGTAACAGATCAAAATATTTTTTGTTGAAGTTGGAAACTTGTAATATTTAATTTGTATTAGCCTGTTTTGAATTTTTGAAAACCTTCCACATTATGAAAGTGTTTTTCCATTAGCAAACACACATTCATATAACTAGACTGTTACAACCTCAGTAATATTAAACTTTTCAGCACTGAACTAGTAATTATCATACAATTCTTTAATTGCAGAATTATCCTATTGCTGAATATTAACATACCTTTATGAACACTTCTGGTATATGTGAACTGAGTTGATGTACAGCACAAGAAAAACATGACAGAATGCCTGGCTGCTCACAGGTGGTACTATGGGGAAAAAAACCAAAACAACGAAAACACAAAAAACTGTGAAGATTATCTACCTGTATTTCATATATATTTCCAGTGAAAGGAAGTTTACGTGCATTTCATGGCAGAAGAACAGAAGAAAACAAGATCACAGCTACTAATATCTGTAACCAATTTCAGTATTGTGAGAAACTTCTAAATTTACTGCAAAGGACAAAGTTATGACCCCGCTTCACCTTTTGAAAATTCTTTAGGACTCTGTTTGCTGCCTTCCATAAGTTTTTCCCTTGTCAGCTCTTTGCACTGAAGTGCAAACTGCAGCAGAAAATCTGGACTCTCATCCTGGGGCTAGTACTGTGTACTGTGTATTCTTAGGTATTAGACTCACGTGTGTCCAATGTGATAATACTTCTTACATCATGCTGTTGCCAGCTCACTTAGCACAACATCAGCACTGTCGACAGATAACTCTGTGCTTATACAGTAAACATGAATACTTCACGACTCAAACTGCAAATCAATTCGGCTTTGACATCCTCTCTTTCTAAGAAGTATTTGTCTCTCAACCAGCTCTTTTCCCTTCCATATTTCCTCACATTTTTTCTACTTCTTTTCCTTACTCTCTTTAATCACAAAGGTAGTGGAAACAGATATATTTATTACCCTGCGAGTGATAATACTAATAAAGGAGAAAAATACTGTAAAGAGATGTTTGTTAACAGGACAGGAGAGGGAAGCATGCTTTTAGTCCACAAAAATTGAAAAACAGCAAAAGTAACCAAAATTATTTGTAAAACTAATTTTAAAACCAGCAACTGTAAGAATCTCCCTCTGAATAGGTTTTCCCCACTTGGCTGCCAATTTTTGGTCTTTTGAAATTATTGGATTTTCTACTTTCATGCAGAGATCCTTCTCATTTTTTGAAAGCACTCTCAAAATCCTTAGTTCTGCATAAAGGTAATTTCCCAGTGTTTCAATAAGAAAGGTCCTTATTCAAGCAAATCAGTAATCTTCTATTTTAGTCATCCTCACTCATCATCAAACCATGTACCTTTAGACTGTCATCATGCCAGTATGCTGGGAGCCACAAGCAGTTGTAACAATGCAAGGAGAACTCGCACTTAGCTGGAGACATTTCAGGAAGCCTGTAGGCTCCTGATATGTCATTCCCCAACTACACTAAAACCCATTGGACAGGCTGAACACAAATGGAGATCAAATTATCAGATCTTGGCCCTCAGCGATGTCAGCTTCCTATGCTGGCTATATTGCCAACGTCATTCGTCTATTGAACGAGACCCTTGTTATTTTTACTCAGAACAAAAATAATGTTGTCATGTCCAAAGGCTACATTTTCTCTTTTTGAAAACACTCTTTTTCATCCTTTGCATTTTTAAAAAATCCTTTGTCTGCATTCTTTTGTGGTCTGAGGCTCCTGTATCTCGGCCAAACACTGATACATTCATTGCAGGCTTCAGCTGCTTTGCAGAACCTGAATAGACATTGAGGCTACACGGGCGACTTCAATTAAGCAGCTCTATAGAGCTGATATTTTTTGTTGAAAAACAGTGTCTTTTTGCAGGGCCAAACAAAGTGGCAATTCCAGGCATGCAAATGAGAACAAAATACTTAAAAAATAATAACTGCCAAGGCACCTAATTGTAAGCATTCAGCAGAGAATACAAAGGCCCATTTACCCAGTTGTTTCCTTCTTTTACTCTACCATTGTGAAATTCCAAGTAGGTACATTACAGCAAAGATGCATATGATAAAGTAGAATATCAGTGAAAAAATTCCAGATTTTAACAACCAAATTGTTTTTGAGACAGTAAGGTATGTTTTCTTGGAGAAGTGTAGCTATGAAAATATACAAAAGTCTTTTTACTCCTACGCACATGTACACAGCAGAGATTCCCAACGAAGTACAAGAATGCAATTATTTTTCCTTCAGCCTGCTTGTAAGACACAAATACACTGTACTTCGTGAAGGGCTTTAGAGCAGCATATGCCACATGCTGTTGTGTTCCTCTCAACTACCAGAGACTACAGCAAGCGCTCTGCTGCTTTTTTGTTCGTTTTTTTAATAAAACTTGCAGCTTGCTTCTGCCTGTACTTTCTTCTTCCCGTTTTATTTCTTTTTGATAATTTCTGTCAGTTTATTTGCTGAAAAGTGAAAGAGGAACTTTATTCCTTGGCTTTCTGGAGAGAGTTTCCCACATGGCTTTAATTCCTGCTGCACTTGTAACGGTCGAGTCCAATTCATCCCCCCCATCCTCTTTGTTCCCTTCTTCCCCTGGGCCCAGCAACCCAGCAGAAGTCTTTTTTTGTGTGTGTTCCAATCTGAGACAAATTATCACAAATTACTCTGTCTGGCCTAGGCTATTATTAGACCAGCCAGCAACTGTGGCTCTTTTGATTATTTCAACAGCTGGTTTGTTGCTTGTCTAAAGACCCAAAAGCACAGCTCTCTCCTCCCTCTAGAAACTGCTTACCCAGATAAAGGGCTGTGTCAGGATCTATTCCAAGACTGTGAAGGTAGATCTGACGCTGCTGCTCAGGAGCACTCTGTCAGAGCCCTGTCTGTCTCCTGCAGATCTGTTAAAGCCTACCTCCTTCCTAGGTACCTCCATTAATTACACACCTTTAGCAGGTATCCGTATCCGGTGATGTATTGTTGCATTTCACAGAAAACCCTAAAGCTGTTTATCACTTGAAAATACCAACACAAACTGGAAGTGAGGCACAGCTCACAGTCAGAGTATGGATGAGTGCATCTGGCAAGCACTCAATAGAAAAGAATTACTTGTAAGAAACAGACCCTCCATCTCTACTCCCTTAGAGTCCTTGCGTATTGGCAGATTTTGCAGCTGAGAGATGTGAAGAGTAGAGGAACATACTGTCTTACACATCCCTGTGTATTACTCCACATACACTTGTTCTACAGGCATTTAAAACCTAAAAAACGCCTCTAAGCTTGAATGCTTGTGGCGTTTGCAGAGTGGGAGTGTGAGTACACCTACAGATGACATACCCTGAAGAATTCCAGCAACTGGTAAGCAACCTCCTTTTGGAGGCAATGCACGTTATTGAATGTTTTTTGCAATAAATGTTTCGGAAATATGATTCAACTATTTCATGCAATGCTGCCTTGCATTTTAATTTTCTTTAAATGCTGGGAATTTTACTTGTTTCCAGTAGTACTGATTGGAAATTGTTTCCAGTACTGTTTACAGTAGTATATTGGTTATTGCTGCCTGAATCTTGTATCCACATATGAATTGTATCTTAGTTTGATCCCTTCCTTTCTGGTGAAATCTGTCTTCAGTCAGTTCCAGGCATTTCTTGAACTCTAGCTCTAAAACAGTCCCTGTCCCAAGTGCATTTCCTACTGGCAGAGCTCTGTATATGACCAAGCAGTTGCTTCAGAGACTTCATCGCTTTATATAACTTAGGTATTGCACTTATGTTTCTAAGTAGGACTTTCCCTGTGAATGCTAAGGAACTCTTGATGATTGTCAACATTAAATACTCCTGATCCTTCCATACTGTATCATTTGAGATTTTGGGGAATGTTTTCGTAGCCGTAGCTGGAACTACTCTGTTCAGGATGTTTTTCTTTGGCCTAAGATCTCTCCAAATGTATTTTTTAGTTTTATATGCTTGGAAGCCTCTGTGTTAATTTCATCAACAGCAACAAAAGAAGGTTTAATTCAATTTTCTGGGCTCTTTGAATTTGTATTATGTTCTATGGTATATTTCTGGTTTTTCCTTCCTTGGTAATTTTACATGATAGCAAGCTTCCCTTCCTTCCCCCCGAGCAGGAGTGAAACATATAGTATAAAAAGGAGAATACAGGTGCTGCATTTTGGCCTCACAGCTAAGAACTAGAATACAAACAACACAGATTGTTTGTTTTACATGGGAGATTCTCTTGTCTCTCACACATGCACACACTAGCGACTTCCTTCTTCTGCTGTTCTTCCTCATAGTTTCCGTATTTGAACTTCATTTTTGTGCTTTTCGCTGTAGGTGAGGCTTTGCGGCACAGCTGTGTCACGTATCTGTGGCAGCAGTGCTCCACTGAGGAGCTTTGTATCCAGTTTACATCATGTACAAGGCATGCTGATCTTGCATTGAAATTTATGAGGTGAGATCCTTTGACTACCATGCAATCCACCGATGCAGAGGTCATCCAAAGCATTAGGCTTTTCAGAACATGTACCTGTAGTGGAAGGTTTGATTTGTCTGTTATACAGTTCTGCTGTACATCCAGTTTTATGCCTGGCCTTATGTCCTTTTATAGAATCATAGAATCATAGAATGGTTTGGGTTGGAAGGGACCTTCTGGATCACAGAATCACAGAATCACAGAATGGTAGGGGTTGGAAGGGACCTCTGTGGGTCATCTAGTCCAACCCCCCTGCCGAAGCAGGGTCACCTACAGCAGGCT
>Ga0065711_1029416_pt1 | contig 36281 bp, 19 predicted proteins | sample Hoacrofraction12_FD_59098 | JGI IMG/M metagenome (GOLD analysis project Ga0065711, IMG submission 59098) | Hoatzin crop microbial communities from Cojedes, Venezuela - Epithelial fraction 12 v2 (version 2) | ecosystem: Host-associated > Birds > Digestive system > Esophagus > Crop | place...
CAACAGTGACAGGACGAGGGGTAATGGTTTTAAACTAAAACAGGGTAGGTTTAGGCTAGATATAAGGAAGAAATTCTTTACAATGAGGGTTGTGAAACACTGGAATGGGTTGCCCAGAGAGGTAGTGGAGTCCCCATCCCTGGAAACATTCAAGACCAGGTTGGATGGGGCTCTGAGCAACCTGATCTAGTTAGTGGTGTCCCTGCTCGCTGCAGGGGGGGTTGGACTAGATGACCTCTAGGGGTCCCTTCCAACCCAAAGCTTTCTATGATTCTAAGCTTTTGATGTGGGTACCTATATGTTTTTAAGATGAGGATTGCAGATTTCAGCCCTGCACTGGCCTCCCTCTATGCAAGAAACAGAAGTTAAGACCACGCAGAGACTGTGGACCAGATTTTCCTGTCAGTAGCATTAATTTAACTGGAGTTGATACTGCAAAAGGAGCATGTTCAACTTCGAAAAAGATGATGGAAGTGAGACGAGAGTTAGATTCAACCTTTTCCAAGAAGATGTGCAGAATGTTTGATATCTGAAAGTGTGCTACAGAAGTGCTTGCTGTTGGGTACCAGTGTAAATCTTTACTCTTTGAAACATGAGAGCCTATTAAAAGTCGGCTTTAAAAACTGTTTTGATTATCTTAGTGCATTTAATAGTTTTATCACATTCTGCTGTTATTCTAACAAAGATTAACTAGCCCATTATTCCACAGATGAAGTGCTTTGAAGAGCTTTGTACTGTAGTATCTGTGGAATTACTAAGTGTTGCCCTGAAAGCCTGTGGATGGAGAAATCTGTCAGCCTATGAAAGCTATGCATGCTACAGGAATAAATATATCAGTGGGAGTGAAACAAGGGCTTAGATGGAAAGAAGGGGGAAGCAAAGGGAATTTCTTCTCATTCAGCAGCTATTCAAATATGACTGGATTAAAATGACTCCTATTTTTTTCCAAATTAATTACCTCTACATGGCCTGAAATCCTTCATTTGAGTTGTTCTCGCTGAGACACAGCATTTGCTATTGGACTCTTCAGAGAAATCACACAGTTAATCCAGAAACCATCTGCAGTAACCTCACGATCATTTTTGCACCCTTGTTCCCCATCAGCACAACCACTCACATGAGAATGGGAGCTCCATTTTTTCATACTCTCCCAGGAGTCCCTAGAGAGTTTTTGAGTGATGCTTCATCTGTATGAAAAGGAAAACAAACCAGGAAGGTCAAAGAGTCAGTACAGGAGGATATCCTCTTCGCATTCTCAGCGACAATCTCTTCCGCGTCCAGAACATTTGTCTGTCTCTCTGGTTGACAAAACCTAGAAAACTAAGGTGCAATGTACAAAGACATGCTGTTTCATAAAAATTACAAAACTACAGGATCTTCTATACATTCCAAGAACTAAGATTGGGCAGAAAGGAATTATTTGAGGCATAAAATGACTGGTGTTTTTTTTATTGATATCCAAATCTGTTTTTTTTTCTGGACAAGAGCTGAAATCTGAACTCCAAATATCCTTGAGTTTGGGGGAAATTCTGAATTCAGCTCCAGATGTGGATGGGGTAGTTTATCTCACTTCTTACTGTGAACAACTGACTGGAAAAATCAAATGCAGTCACCTAAAAGTGCCAGAATTTCTACAGTTGACTGAACTAGAGTCCTTAATCAACTCTTATTTAAGCAACATTTCACATGCTGTTTTTCGAATCTGCAACTTTTTTATTTCAGAGTATTCTTCCCTGATCAAGACCATCTCTTCAGATTTCTGAGCAGTATTGCTTGTTCTCAGATAACCTCAGCCTTGTTCTGAAATTTGTATTACTGTCTTAGTTGGGTCATGGTAGGTCAAGAAAAGAACGCAAACAAAATGCTCCTTGCCTTGATCCCTCATCATCTTTTCTAAAGGGAGGTAACAAGTTTATTCAGAGGGCTATTCATCATTCCACTGGTGGTCCAACCACTCACTTAGTTCATGATTTGCTGCCAGTGAAGCTGTATCAGCAGAACCTGCGGTGTTGCTCTCAGGTTGACAGTGACAGACCATTCTTTGTGGAACAGCAATATGCACTGCAAGGCATGTAGTGACCTAGCAAGCCTAATGAAGATACAATGTTACCAGTCTGGCAAGATTTTAAATTAAATGGCAGTAAATGGACATGAAACTTCCATTCAATGTCTGAATAAGAATTCATGGGGCATTAATTATTTTGTTGACAGATCAGCAATGGATTTCTTAATATTGTGACATGATTTTGTTAATTTGAGAGGAGAAGTCCTGTAAATCAGATCACAGCTCTCTAATGACTGTCCAAATGTATTTGAGGGAATTGACACTAGAGCTGGAATCAGTTGCTCTTATTTATATTCTGACCGTGCATACACGATCGCTTCCATGGCAGTTGTCTGTCAATAGGGCTAAACAGAAGTTCTCATTCATGAAACATTACGGGAGGTAATCTAAAGAAAATGGCTTACACAGCTGCCCACTGGTGGTTCTCAGATTCTTTTTTCTGTGCTACAGTATTATAAAATTATGGATTTTTTTTTTTAAGATTTTTTTTTTTAAAACATACTCTGGACCTTGAGTTCTGATGTTCTTCATAGTTTTTATTCACTCTTGATAATGAGTATATAAATGAAAACCACAAAAATTCCTGTTCCTGATGGTTTTGGAGCCCTACTTCAGAGCAAAAAACAGCTGAGAAAACAGTTGAAGAAAACCTGGCACTCAACTGACCATCACAAGTTCAAGTGTCCTTAACCAAGCCTAAATAGTTGGGCTAGGATGGGTCCCTGCACCTAAATCTAAAAGTCTGCTAACTTCAGCTCATGTGTCCAGACTTCCACCAGTGAAGTTCAGACAGTTTAACCACTCTGTAACTGAAACATAGAGCATACAGATTCTAAATGCAATTTCAGTCAAACTTTGGAAAGTTCATAGTGATACCTGTTCTGTAAGTGAGGTTTTTTAATTATGCATTGAAACGCTGTAGAGCGCATGGTGAAAAGTCAAGAAGTTGTCTTCTTCTGTACTCAGGAATAGCCTTGTTATAATTGGGGAGAGAGGGAAGAAGGGATTTTATTACCCGCTGTACTGTTGTGTGGCCTAGGAATGGGAGCCAGAGTTAATGAACCGAGTATAAAACTCCGCAGTTCTTCTTCCCCCCATAAATCTGTACTTGCATGTCCTGTGAGTGCACACATGCATTTGCACGTGCTGACAAGCACAACTAACTAGAGCATTTGAAAGAGTTTATGGAGAAAGGGAATACTTTATCTCTGCTGTAGTTTATATTTTTATGGGAAGCATGCCCTTTCCTACGCCATGCATAGCTTAATGAGTTGATGATGGACTCACCAATGGGTGTTCTCCCACATTCATAGCTCCTAACTGTATTTACCATGCACAGATGAAAACACGATACACTTAATAAAAGAATCACAGGGATTTTGTTTCCACAGAGGACTGCTGGCTTTACTGGTCAAACTGCTTCCAGAGGTGTCAGCAGTTGCAGAGCCCTTTCATATGCTGAAAATATGAACCCACATCATTCCAGGCAGCATTTGTGTTAGCAATGGAATTTTAAAATAGAAATAATTAGTTTTGCTGGCCATGGTTGTTACATCTGGCATAAATTTGCCCCCATGAACCCTGTTTTTAAAAAACAAAGCCTCTGAATTGAGGTTCCAGATTATACTAGTTACTGATCTTTGCAAGCCTAATCCATTCTTATGAGCAACGCCTCTGTGGTGTTTTCTTCCCCAAAGGATATAGTACGGGTGCAACCCAAGCTTTATTGTGCTTAATCTGAACCAGAAGCCTGAGCTGATTATTTTAAAAGGCATGCTGTTTCTTAAAAGTGATTTTCTTCCTGTCTTCATGCTGTGCTGATAAGAAGTTATAAGTGGATCTCTTTAATGTTTTAGGCTGGAGTGATACAGAAGAAGGCAGTGTGCATCTGGGCACTACATAGCTGAAGGTTAAGCCAGTCCATACGGTAACAGCAAAGGCTGCAAAAAAAAATACTCTTTCACTTTGAAGCATACTAACCCACAGCTTTTAATTTCTGGAAACAACACACGTGGGCTGAAATTATGCCTGCTTGATGAAGGTGCTAAACAAGGACAGAGCGAAAGACCCCGCACTCCTTCAGTGCAAAGACCTGGGGTCTGTAGTGCTGTTGACAATGACAGTAATCCCAAAGCGCATGGAGGACAGGGGTCAAGAGATGTCCCCTGAACCCTTTCGAAGGATGCCTCTGCCCAATATGCCAACATAGCTTCAAACAAATTCTCCTCCCCACCTCTGTCTTCCAACGGGTGTCCCCAGTGATGCTGCAGAGCACCCAGGTCTGAGCAGGTCTAAGGTCTCAGGGGCTCCCGGCAGCACTGTGCTCATTTATCTCCCTCCACTTACAGGGGTAGTCCATCTGCCCCTGCTATAGCAGCCTCACTACAGCTGCAGCTGTAACTAGTTGCCCTGCACACTGATCATTTCCGATATTGGGTTTACCCCTGAGCTGCTGGTCCATAATAAATAGCGCGGTAGCTAATACGTAGGCAGATCTTCAGTCAACGCTGGGGGTGAGACAGCAATCTCCAGCAGCGAGGGAACTGGCTTTAAGGTGCATTCCTGGCCCGTTCCAAACTCCCACTGGTCCAGGTGCATTGGCGCTGCTGCAGTGAATGGTCCTGCCTGTTGATCTTCCCCTAATCAGTACTCTCTGCTAGACAAATATAGGTACTATAAAACCTAATTATGTGTTTTTACTGTTTAAATATATTTGTCAGTAAAGATGTGCCCTCTGTCCAACATACAATATTTGCAAGTCATAAAAATCTCCGTTTGGTGATAAAAGTGTCATTTCACATAATAGTCTTATTTTTTAACTAGCAAAAGTAGACAGAGCAATCTTCACAAACACTGTATTGCTGGGCTCCCTCCACTATCAGCAACTAATTTTACTCAGCATCATAAACAAGATAAGTAGGCAGGTACTAAACTAATTTCATCAGCTGTTTTAGAAACCATTATTGATTCTCAAATCAGTAATCAGGTCTTTTTCTATTTCTAATCCAATAACATGCACAGTGATAGGTTTGTAAATATCAGGTAATTTGCTAAATTCTTGGCATCCTGCAGCTTTATGCTCATATATCCAAAGTGACTCTAATGTGTCTCAATTATGCCTTCATTATATTGCGATGTCAGAATCTTAGCAATTAAGGAGTGGGACTGAAATCACAATACTGAAATCACAGATGCACCGCATGTGTGTGACCCTCCCCACAGACCTGCGATCCTTATTACGTCTTCAACAATGTTAAATGTAGATTTATATATTCATGGATATTAGACCTGAGAATGTGAAGTATCAGCCAGAAGAGTGCCAAATTCGTGATTCAACTACTTTGTTAATTATTTTTCATGGTAAATCAGCTCCCCAAGAAGTTTCTTTCATCCTTCTTTTGACACCATTTTATTGCTAACAGCTCCAAATTGCAAGGAAACTGGTAACAGATCTTTACTTCTTGCATCCAACCAGTTGAAGACAGGAATTAAGATAACCAAACTTAATCAAGTCTGATTTATCCACAGCTATATAGTTTCTGTTACTTCTCCTGATATATTTTTTTAGCACTTGGGATATATAAAAACAAATCTTACAAGGAGAACAGAAAGCTGGTGCTGTCCTTTACAACCTCAGAACAAATTTTTAATGATTAGCCAGCTTTAAGCAGAGCCAGATGAGACATCCCTGTTGCCTGCTGGATATGTCCTTGGTATCTTAGGAAAATACTGTCCTTTTACTTTAGAAACAGAAGCCAGCAACAAACACTGAATGGAGGTGGCCAAGAAAAGTGACAGGGTTAAATGGCTGTGTCATAGCTGGCAGAGAACCACATGAAGTTATCCAGGCCTTAGATAGCCGAGATCGAACATGTTCTCAAGCAAGTTGCAAAGAAAGAGGAAATTCCAGTAAATCATTTACTTAATGAGATCAATGTGCAACAGATCTTTTTCTCTCCTGCAAAGTTAATATTAGTATTCTGCTATCATCTTTTTTTTTTTTTTTCCTGTTTGCTAAGTTATCATGTGAGATGTCAGCAGGGTCTGGCATTTTCTGGGGTCTGATGTTACTCATAAATATACTGTGTGAATTAGGAGCAACTGCTGGACCCAGCAACTGATTTGTTTTCATGAAACGATTCTCCAGTGAAAAATGCAAACTCTTTGGAGTTGTGGCCAATCTGTCTACCTTAATTCCACTAGCTTCCCTGGTCATCTAAGTAGGAGGGAGGATTTTCAGGGCCTCCAGATTCCCAATTTGATCCCATTCCTACCACTAAGAGCTTCAGAGGCACCTTTTATTTTTATTTAATATTTGTGTTTTGTAACAGAACATTACAGAATTTCACTTCCGTGTAGTTTCAGTGGTTTTGCTTATTACTGCAATTTGGAAGGAACATTTCCTAAAATCCTGAGATTTTTCACATATGTACGATTTTGCCTCCTGGCCCCTTCAGCAACCACATTGGAGTCAGTGGAATTATAGCTCCCTTGCCCAGTTAAAACTGCTCTGTGTTCATGGACAAATTCAAACCTTGTGTCAGCAAGCACCGTTTCCACCACACTTGCAGAGGTTTCTGAGTCTCAGATTCCAGCCACTTTTTTGAAAGTGTGCAGCAGCCAGAGGAGAGAAACCCTATTAATGCCACTGGTGAGGGAAAGAGAGTAATGTGAGCTCAAATGTTGTTAGACACCAGAGAACCCACATGGAAGAGAGCCCAAATACATGCTCCAACCACCTGAAAAACTAGAGGACAAAGGTCTATAAAACAACACGAGAATTTACAGGAAATCAGGCCTCTCTGGTCCCAGTCTTCTCCAAACTACCTGTTTACAGGCTCAGTTTTCTATGTATACCTTCAGTAACAACAGCCAAAACAGTATCATTCCGTTGTCAAGAACATGTGAGGACCACAAGCACTTTTACGCAGCAGCTCTTGACAGCATTGTCCTTTGCCTCTGCGTCCCTCTGCCCGCTGTACTGCTTTGGAAATCAAGTGCTAAAGGTGAAAACCTACACAGCTGAGAACTTTTGCCATCGATGGGCAGCTTAACAATTGCATCCCACATAAGTTCTTGTTACCCCCTTGGGAAGTGTTTGTATTTGATTAGTCTGGTCAGCCATCTAGTGTTATCCATCAGGCAGTGGGAAAGGAATAAGCTGACAGTGGCGATCAATTGATATTTGTTAAGTTTAAGAAAAGCTTCTTGCGTGATTTGGAGCAACTGTTTCTGAGATCTGACTTCCCCCACCTTCAAGCTTCTGCACTACAAGTGAAATAGTTGGGAGGTTTGCGTCTGTGTATGCCCATGAGTGTTTTTGCTTAGCACCTGGGATGAAGAAGCAGTCATATGGGTGAGGGGCTCACAACCTTATCCCATGGACCCCTGAAGCTCGTAAGGGCTGGTCCTGCCCTGAAAAGAAGCCATTTTGCCAGCCCCTGGCAAGGGAAGGGAGGAAGCTGCACGGGGACAGCTAGGGACAGGGGAAGGACAGGAGAACGGTGTAATTCAGCTTTCTTCTGGCTTCAAAAGCTCGTGGAGCTGAAACCTGATGATATTTGCAGAGTTCCCAATGCTTTCAGCTGAAAAGAAGAGGCAAGTGGTTTGAAGCTGCCTGGCTATAAACACAAAATCTAAAGGAATAAGTGAGTAAATGAGCAAAATATACTGAATATAAAGGGTCTTCAGGTCTTTGTTTTCATTTTCTTACCCTTAGAATGCTTCTGTGGTTATTTTCATCCACTGACTAAAACCTCTCAAAAATGTAACGACATGCAAGCGTTTGGAGGATTTCTTTCTGTTTGTTTATTCATCATTTAGTGTAATCCCAGACTGACTTTAAAAATCCAGCTTTTTAAAAAAGATCCAGTTACCTAATACATTTCTTTTACAACGACTGGGTAAAAATCATCTGCTATATGAAAAAAAAAAGTGCCATTTTGGAAAAAAAACTTTCTATAACAAAATCAAACTAATCGAATTAGATCTTCAGGTGAAATTATGGTACTGTAGGTACGCCGAAGACAGTGGGACAACCCGTGGGATGGCGTTTCAGGAACAGGTAATTATTTGCTCTTAAAAAAACATTTCCTTTCCTTAATGAGTCAACTTTCAGGAAATGAGTACAGAGAAAGGAGACAAGAGGAAGAAATACAGTATTCTGAAAGCTAAAAATCTTGTTGGTGTTCTTTCTGCAATTTTTGTGGCTAAGACACTGAATGGATTCCATAAGTGATATTTTGTCAGCATGCCAAATCTACATGGTCTTCTATCTTTTAAAAAAATGTCTTTGATTTTCGCAGACTCCAGCCCAGCTTGGGACTTGCGTTTAAAATAAAGCATATCCTGCTGCTACAGGAAATACTTTTCTCAACACCACTGTATTTTATTTATTTTAATCATATTTGAAAAAGAATCTTATAGAAATCCCAACAGTACTGTTATACATCACCCAAAAGAGTTTGTTTCACCTATTTACAGGAGAAAATCTCACAGGATTAACAGATTTGGAAATGATTTGAAAATGCAAAATTAATTTAAGATTTTTTAAGAAGTCCAAGCATTGAATGCAGTAGGATATGAAACTACTAGCTTTCTTCACATTTGAAGGAAGACTATACAACATACTGAATACAGGGGCTGATTTATTTAATACTGGATTACAGAGGGTACTACTTCATTTTCTAGCAGAGAAATTTATTATGAACACTGTATAAGCCAATTGCAGCAAGCTTGAGAATTGGATATTGGGCCGAAATTAAATCGCCATGTTCGCATGTAACCACACACTGACAACGTTCAGGTCTGAGTAGTTTAATAATCTTTACTTCTTATATTGGGCCAAGTTCAGATTCAGAAATCCCTTTTCTGCAGATGCAAACTTTCAAGCTACGATCTACAGCGAGAGGTTTGGGTTTCTTTTAATATATCAGCCCTATTGGGTTTCTTACAAGCCTTCTGCATGAAACCGAAGTTCACTGTTATTAATAAAGAGGTTTTAAGAAAGTATTACCAGGCAACTATCATTGAAGTGTGCTGGACTACTGAAGTACGGAGCTGCAGCAATAGAAGGTTGTTACAGAAAACTGCAGTGGTAATCAGCTAGTGCAGTAGGTTGTAGGGAATGCTCTTAAATCAATGATGTAGCTACATATAAAATATGAAGAAAAAAACCTGGATTATTGGTATTTTTATTGGTGATATGTAACCTATTTTATGCCCTGCATATTTTCATCCCGTAATCCTTTGCTTCACCAGGTCCCAGGTCAGTAAATTGTTCAAAACAGTCCTTCGCCATGCTGTTAGACAGTTACCAGCAAGAATGGTCCTCATTTAATCCTGACAGCAAATTAAGACATCTCACTTCTGACCCAGAGAAACACATCCTAATTACAGAAGGCCAACAAGACTACCAATCCAGCTCTCTATGGGTAATTCAAATGGAGAGAAAGGGAGAGAAGAGGTACAAAGCAGCCAGCCTACATTGCTCCTTTGTTTACTGTAAGCTACAGAAACAGAGATGACTGGATGAACCTTTGGTTTTTGTTATCTATTCTCTAGGAAGTCCTTGTTTTCATGGGTCAAAATCTCTCCTGACAGGGTCCATTCAACTGATAATCATCAGCATGGGCCTCAGCAAGCCATGAAGTGTCTTAAAACCTAAAGGGCTGCTTAGCATATTCTGAAAGGCTAAGCCATCAGGAAATTTTTTTGGCAAACGTTGCTCAGGTTTCCCTAATTATCCAAACCGGTTCTGGTTCTGAGATTCAGAGGTCCAAACATCTCACGCATATCCTTTTCAGAGTTGGGTTGATTTCAGAAGGCAAAGATGTTGCAATTGATGACTGATCTTGACAAAACTGCTTTGAAATAAAGCAGATTTTCTAGCAAAAATTACTTGTAATTTGTTCAGTCCTAATCAAACAGAAGAATCTAAGAATTTGAGCATGGAGTCACCCAAGACAGACTTTGAAAAGATGGGAGAGATGGGAAAGATGCTTAGACTGCTACAAGTGGGTAAACTCATGTAAACTTGCTTAGATGCAGAGAACAATTTTTCTCCACTGATTTTTTCAAATTCCAATAAAATTAACTGGTTTGTTTTTAATTATGATTCCCTGTGAACAAAACAGCAGCTACTTTTGCTATTTCAAATACTGCAGTCCATTTCAGGCACTGCACATGTGTGAGGTAAAGATCCAGCCAAAATGGAGTCTGTGGCAAAATAATGGAGAAAATTATTATTCAGAACGTCTGCTCAGCATGTTTGCTTTATTTTCTTTACTACCTTTTTAAACCATCATATTCTTAAGTTGATTTTAAGTGAAATGTGTGCAGAGATATGTTTAAATTTAACGAAGTAACCCCTTATGGATGGTGAAATGACTTCCTAATTACATTTTATGTTCTCATGGTTCTTGAGTTTTTCATTTTCCACAAATGGAACAGATTTATATGAGTTCACATGACAGCTCTAGCTCGGCAAGAACTGACCATGACTGCCAGAGAGACTACTTAGCCTTTAGATACATTAGTGAGGTAGTACTGTATGTTTAATAGAACTAGGTGTAAAGTGATGGTTCTTTTTTCACTGTTTATTGCTAAGCCAACCTGCTATAAAACATTGATCTCTCAGATACAGGAGACACATGACTCCCATGCCACTAGGTCCAGTAGGCTTAACCTGCTGAACCCAAAGTGCTAAAAAGACTTAAAATGTAATCATTAGTAGATTTCTGCAAGCAGCTGGTAAAACAAGACTTCTAGGCAGTCAGGGTGCTTTAATTTATTTCTTAATCCTGCCAAATCAGCAGAAAAGTATTTTAACCTAGTTCCACTTGGCAGACAAAGGGTAGGATTCCAATGGGACAGTGCAAGAGAAAGCATCCATGCAGGTGGAAAATGGTGAACTCTGTGTAGTGATGGCTATCAGCTCTGACGTCGACATTTTTAATGTTGCTCTGGAAAAAAAAGAAAGTATCTCATTTTGCCTTAGCCTTGTTAGAAACAAACTATTTTTTTTTTTTTTTAAAACCACCAGCAGTTTTCTGCTCAGCCTTTCCAGCCCCTGTTAAATTCAGCACATTGTACTGAGACAAAAGGGATGACAGAACTTCCCCTGCTTTCCTCCCCATCCAACCTGGAGCTTGTTTGTCAGCAAGAGTTATTGCCCTGACAAGCAATTTACAAGTAACCCATTTGTAGTTGTTCACTTTTCACATTAAGGGAAAACATCGCAACGGGCAGCCTTTACGACTAGGTTTCCCATTGTTTAAGCTTGACCCTGCCAGTGTTTTCACACAAGATGTCAGGGTAAATGATAAGGACTGCATCTTTGAAGGCAAACAAAACCTACCATCCATAGAAATCAAATTCATTATTTTTTTCTCGGTTGTTACTTTCTTTTCAGATTTTTTGGATACTGAACTACATCACAATCCTGGTCTCTTGTCAGTTCATTCCCAAATGAACAGTGAAATCTGTGGTACTCGTTAACTATAGGTATTGACTAGCCTACAGTGATTGCTGTGCAAATACATGCCACACACTTCTTTTCATGATCTCATTTAGACAATCTTTAATTTTATGCAATCTACAGACTTGATCTCTTGCCATGTAGCGCACACAGGAAATCCTGGAATAACATCCAAATACTGCATTGGACTGAAAGTAGAAACCTTTGGTTTAACATGCTGCCAAATCTTTTAAAGAAGCAGAAACTCACTAAAAGAAAAGCCCTTAGTGCCCTTGAGATCACAATGCGCAGCTCTAGCTGACTCGACTGATATTACCTGACCTGAAATTTGAATTAATTCTCATGAATTAAATGAACCATTCCTTGATTGACTGGCATATAAAAAGAACCTAAGAAGCAAACTGCAATGGCTTTCAAAGAAAACTTGTAAGAGAAATAAGAGGGAGGACATGAGAATAACCATTTTTAAAGTCTTCGCTAGAGAGATTTTTGTTACACTCCTGTATTAAAATGTTGCAAAAAATCTCCAAGCTATTTGCCTTCAACGCTAAAAAAGCCCTGACCAAAGTGCATGTCATGCTTTTAATATCTTCTGCTCTGAAAGCCAAACTTGGAGTGTGGTTTAACTGCCAAAATTTCCTGAGTGGGTACAGAATTCATGGGCGCAGGTTCATTAAGTCTCATCCATTACACTATATATTTTGCTCAGCTGGCAAACAGAGGTGTTTTTCAGTTTCAAATCCACAAAGATCTGGCAATCAAGTCCAAGTCTTCCCATCTCATGTGCCGAACAATCACACTGCAAACCAATGCGGTTTTTCAGATGTTGCTAAAGGCATATTCCAACCACAGCTGATGTAACAGATAGAGCTAGTGGTATAATTTGGCTTCTGTTATCTTTATTGTCAGTGACGATGTGTGAAATAAAAACAGCTCACGGAGAGCTTGGGGAGTTTTTAGTTTGGAAAAATATCTTTCAGCTGAAAAGTGAGTAAATGTAGTAAGTATTCAGTGGGAAACAGTAAATATAGACTCTGATAAAGTGATTATTAGAGTAATTTTCTATGTACAGAACTGGTCTTCCAGGTAGTGTCTTCTACAGCTACCAAAACCTACTTATAAGGCTGCATAAACAGTTTCATTTATAGATTCAAAGCCACTTGTCACCCATTATTTGAAGAAAACTTTCCGTACTTGGAAAATACATGCAATATAAGAGTACTGTGCTGGCTATCAGGATTTCAGACTTCAGAAAAACTTGCTGATGTTATCCAAATGTAGTCTCATTATCTATCAGAACAATTACCTCTTCAGTAAGGACCAGATACAAACAAAATCCTGAGAAATCAGTACAACAGTCTGCAGTGAAAGGGAATATAAAAAGCTATAAATCCATTCATGTGTAGAACTTCTGAATTCTAAGCAGCAATATACTTGCTTGAAATACACTTTTTGGCAGTGCATTCTTATAGTTCAGTCCTCTTTCTTCATTTTTCAGCAAGGAACTGCTATGGAGTTATCATCTCACTCTTTTACTACAAGCCATTAATTTTGGAGAGTATTTACACAGAAGTTGCTCTGGCACATTTTTGTCACCACAAAAGCAACTGTGAAATGGAAAGAGTGGAACTGCAAACATGAATCCCTTCAGAGAACTGACATTGCTTTTTAAGCACCTCTTTCTAAAGATCCCAGTCTCAGAGGCAAATAACTTCCTCCCTGAAAGGCAGCAGAAACCTCTGAGGTCCCTGTCCCCAGGCAGAAGGACATCAGGAGGACAGCTGGGTGCCCTGTACCGCTGTGTCCCCAGAAGATTGCTTTTACAGTAGTATGCTGATGTCCAGCTCACACCTGATTAAAGCCTGAACTTGTGCCTGATACACCTCTGGAAAATGAGGGGAACGAACTCAGCAGCAGCTGTCTCCTGCGGTGCTCGCAGGCTTGTTCTGTGTTTAGTCAAGCTCATATCACGAGACTAGGCTGCAGATGTTTTCATGCACAGTGCAACTACTGCAGCAATTAGATCAGTTCCATTTTTCAAATTTCTGTAATGTTTTATATTCTGACACCCGAAAATGCTTTTTAATTGATCAAGTGCAGTGGGACCATTTTTCTCTGACTGAGAAAGAAGAAAGATGAAAAACTGGAACAGGAGCTGCTGAGTGATTTGATGGCAACCTGAGCTGACGGAAATGAGAAATACAGCAGAGATGGCAAAGGACTAGTCCTGATTTTGTTACACAAAAAGGATAGAAGAACTTAAATTTTATAATACAGGGTGTACTAAATCATATACCTTAGCAAATGAATTTAACATTACAACTGGAGTTTGCTAGAAAGCATAAAAATGCCATTTAAAAAAAATGTCCATACCTGTAAGCACATATGTACCATTTATATACCCAAATACATGCTTTAATATGCAGACTGCATTTTGCAGTTAGGATTATAAATTGCTCACTTCAAAGTCCTGGGAGTTAGCAGGAGAAAGAAAGCAGGAATAAAGATCTGAACATGTAAGACTCCAGGATTAATAACCTCTAAACTATACCTGATTGATGCTTTCAGGTCAGTACACATAATTCATATGGAGTACTTTTACGGGATGGGACATTCCTCAAGAATATGAGAAAATGAGGTAGTCATCAGGCTGGACCAGAATTCTTGCATACAGAAATTAAATGAACTCAGGAAGACTCTGACTACCTCCTTTGCAACTGTGGCTACACAGTCATAATGACCGCACGTGAACATGTGAAGAGGAAAATGAAATTGAAGCTCCACATCAATAAAGTGGAGTTCAATGGCAAAGGAAGCCTCAGGCAATGAATGTCTTAGAATGAGAAGGATTACTTATTAAAAAAATCTCTAAATTGTTTCTATTAGCACTACATATGATTTTCTGAAAGTACAGCGGAAATTTTGGCTACAAAAATGAAACACGAAACTCCTCCTGCCTGCCAGTTTTAATCAAATATAGAGCTCAGCTCGAACCTAGACAAGGCTGCAATGATGCTGTTGGAATTGAAGCTGGCTGTCTCCCATTAAAGGCCTGCAAGCTTTTTTCTGTTAGGGTTGTGTGAATCCTTGGAGTCTTATCTGACTCCTTACTGAGTCTGGATGACTGGGCAGCATCCCAAAAATACCTTCTCACATCTTTAGCTTTATGGGAGTTTCATCCCTTCCTCCCGCTGAGGCCACAATATCCTCTGCATTTGTTACCTGACCGCTGTGTTATTACAGCCTCCTGTTTCTGAAGCTGAGTGTAAGACAACGTGCCGGTTCCAGATGGGGCTGGAGGAGGCCATCTGCCTCATGCCTGCCTTAGATCACTGTAATCACCTCAGGCCAGTGCTCAGGTCCTTCTTTCAGATCCAGGTAATTCCTGATGCCAGTTTACAGCCTTTGGTGTTATGAAGCCCTGCTGCAGTTTCAAACCACTGAGTCTTTGGGACCTGGGGACAAAACATTTCTTTGAAGGCAATCCAGCATTGGAAAAATCTTTCTGTGAACATCAGGTGAATACAGCATCTGACCATTTTCAGAAAACAAAGGAAACCTTCCTCTTGGAGAATGCTTTCAATCAGAAGCACTACTTGCTTCAAATTTCAAACTTTTTAATTTGCTTTCTCAAAAAGCCACCAAGCACAGACTGAGTTTTGATCCAAAAAGGCAGAAATACTAGATATCACATGAATTCATTAGCTATTTCACTACAGCTGCAGACTTATGTGCAAGCTAGATGGTGACGGCCACAAGTCACCAGCTTCAAGCCATGGTTCAATGGTACAAGTTCATCTTTAACTTTCTGACCTTGACACCGAAGACAGATGACAGAAATCACTGGTCTGGTGCAAACTCACTCAACCAGTGCAACTTCTGATGGGTTATCATTGCAGCAACGGGCTTCAAGCTTAATCAGGCACCAACATGCACCACACTGCCAGCATAAAACTGTCAGGCAAGCATACAGCCAGAGCACACTCTGCATCATGTGCTCTGCCAAATCTGACACTAAAGTGATCCTGTGCCCAGGCCTGATTTAAGTCCACATTTCATTGCTGCATAACAGCAGCGTGCACAGTTTCAAGAATAATGCTTGTGGAACTAACATTTATTTTGCAATAGTTTATTTTTTTAATCGTATTTTAACTACTGCTAAGCTCTAATCTTGCTGTTGTGACTTCCTAAGGGTTTTACACTGTATTCATGAAGTAACAGAATCTTCCCCAACCTTCCATGGATTTATACATACAAACATATGTATATATACATGCATATCTTGTGCCCTATGAATTGGTGAACAAAGTTTATGTGTGATCAACAAAACAGGCCAGCGTACACTTTACTCTGTATCTGCCTATAACTTTTGCTATTAAACCAAACACACCATCACTTTGACTAAAATAGCTCATCAGACTTAACTGAGAGGCTGCTGCCATTTCCCTCAAAAGGTCCCACCCACCATTTGCAAATCTTCATGCTTCTTTAAGACTCCTTTTCAAGCCATCTCCTTCATTTTTACCAAAGTCTCGCTGTAGTTCCCCATGTACTGTTCAATCCAGTTGTTGGTGTTCTTCCTCTGTAAGCCCATGGCCTGGGGGCAGATGGTGGTCTTCCCCCGCAGTACCAGAAGTCTTGGGTAAGGTGCCCCCCGGGTAGTCATGTGCAGTGGATCCCCACATGCTGTGGGGACTCACATCCCCAGTTCAGCAGGTGGGGGTACCCCAGTCACCGACCCAGGGCAGGCTGTGCAGCAAAGGCAAGCTGCACAGGCTAGGTTTCGAAAATCGCCTGTACTAACGCTTAAAGACCAGAAAAGAAGTGCGAGAGCTTCAGACAACAGTCTGTGCTCAGAGACATTTGCAGAGATTTAAACAACACATCCTTTAAATTCACTTCTTCGAAGGAAAGAGTAAAAGCGAAGCATGACAGTATGCATACCTCTCAATTCAAACTTTGTAAGAACAGCACAGAACATCTCCTAAGAGTATTTATCACTCAGTCACTGATGTGATTGCCAGATATCCCTCTCTTGATCACCCTTCTGAGGCACTGTGGTTCAAGGTCCTGTATTAGTTGAGCATCTGAGGTCTTCAGACGAATGGAGTTTCAGGATGATGGTCATTTTTATCATAGTTAAATTTCTTACGGTACCAGTTCCATGTAGTCGGCTAGTGTGAGCTTTGCAGTAATGCCTGAAAATGTGTAGAAGTGAGCAGTACTCTGTTCAGACTGCCAGACAGCCAGAAATTCTCAAAAAACATCAAAAAGAAATCTGCAAATTTGTCCCAGAAAAAAAAAAACAGGTATTAAAAACAGGAAATGTCTGTGGAAAAACAGGCATATGGGAGCTCTAGTTCTTCCATAATCTCCAAGTAGAAGTCTGGGCAAAGAATTCAACTTCTTGTAGGGTGGAGTTTTATCAATTTATTAAAAGAGATTAATGATGTGTGAAACCTGGACTGGTCCCACCTAGTCCTTCCTACCTAAAAGGCACTCACAGAACAGGCTCCCCCTGTATAACAAAAAGATGGCTTATAGAAGAATAAGTAGAGTGTATTTACTTGTACCTGTGAATTCTTGGTGTGCAGATACTATATAAATACACATGCATAGAGAGGTGAAAATTACTATGGGTTTCTTCAAAAAAATATAGCCAAAGTATACTTACAGTTTATGGGTCATTTCACACTGCTTTGAAAAAAAATAACCTAAATGATGTGTTTCAAAAGATTCACTTCAACAGATAAAGTACTGGTTTAACTTCCAAGATGTAAATTATTTTAAAGGAGCTGTCTAGCAGAGCTGAGGTTAGCTTAACAAAGGGGCTGACTGCAGATACAGCTCTTGCTCATCTTCCAAAGTACCGAAATAGGTGGAATAGTTGACAGAGAGGACTGCAAAACTGGCCATTTTACACTATTCACATTTTCAGCTGAGAGGTTCATAAAGCTTTTACCTTTGCTGCTAATTGGTATTGTCAGCTTTAATGATGAAAGATAGACATACACATTATAAAACACTTCTAGCAGTTAGACCAGGAGGCAGAACAGGTTATACAGAAAGATAAATAGAAAAGCTTGGTTTATTGAGCTCAGATTATGCCAGTGGTTCAACATTTCTTAGTCTCATAGGTTCTTCGTTTCTTTATTCCTTCTGCAGAAAGAGTCAAGGACCCTTCAAGAAGTAATTCGAAATGGCAAAAGTAACATTTTTCTTTACCTCTACCTGGCAAATTTTCAGAGAGATACATTTACTGGATGGAAACTTCCTGCCTGGACTGGCCGTCCGTTAGCACGAGTAATGAGCAATCCATCCATCATTAGGATTAGTAAATTTTCCATTTCATCCTCTTCCCTCTTTAAGGCATGATTTAATTCACAGCACATAAATGTCTATGCAGAAGCCTTGTAAAAGCAAATCCATGCCCAGTATTTTGGTCATATATATGAGACAACTATAGGCAGGTGGAGGAACTCACTCTAAAACAAACTCATGTCCAGTGTTTGTTCACAATACCTAATCTCTGTATTCTGTGTCTATGCCTAATTTACATTAATCTCCTTTTCTTTTTTCCCCTCCACACATACAGATTTCACACTTGGCACTGCTTGGAGCTAGAGCTTCTACGTACTTAAGAGGGAATTTGTTCCTGTGACCAAAATGAGCTCTGGGAAAAGTTGCTATACCAACTAGGTTATAGGCCTAAAACTTGGCATCTCCCACCTTCAGTTCCCTGCCCTGCTGCAGACTGCTTCCTACCCTGACCCGTGTCGCTTTGGGGATGCTGAGCTGTGAGAGCTGGGTGAGCGTACGGGGAAGAGGTGGCCCGAGATATTTGAACATGCAATATTCATCTCAGTGCAGAAGCAACTGTCTTCCTATTGGAGGATGCCTGAAATATTTCTAGCTTTCTCTTTTTAATGAAGTCTAAGGCTTTCCTCTTGCCCCTTAAACCTGAGGCTGTGGCATCTCACTGCAGGGTGGGTCTAAGACTGTCCAGCTGCCGAGGCGTGCATGAGGGGTTTCAGATGGCAACACTGCAATGACCGTGTGGCAAGGAGCTTTCCCTTTCTCTGCTGGGAAAAGCAACAAATTTTACAGTTCAGAAGAATGGGACCCTTCTCACACCTTTGAGACATGGCAGGAAATGCCTTTTAGTCAGTGTGAGTTTTCAGCCACATTTTCAGGGTTTTATTTTGCCTCCTCGAAGGTTAGTGACCTCATTCTACAGACAGTGCATTTGGGGCAGAGGTGGTCAGTCCTGCCCCGCAATTCCAGCATCTGAGGAGCTTTTGATGGACCTTTAGTCACTGTCTTAATTTAGCCTGCAGCTACACATGCGGCTATCCTCAGTCAACCCTTGTATGCTCTCTGACAACCCTTAAGAAATCAACCTTTCCGTACATAAATCTGATTTCCTTTTCCATTCCCCAAGATCTACCCACAAAACTGACCATTTACTTGGTGCAAGTCGAGGGTAGTGGCAGCAAGAGCCCTGGACTGCAGGCAGAGCTTTGAGACAGAACAAAGTAACACTTTTTCAATGAATACTCGCTGAGCCAAGAACACATTAAACCCTCCTCCTCCATCACCTTTCCTTAAAATTGAGGTTATTAATGAGTCACACTTACATTGATATTCCTCAGGGCTCTGCTTTAGCGAGAAACAATAGCCAGGTCTCCCTCTCCTTCCTCCTGGGTGGGCAAGCAGCACAATGCTAAAGCATTATCACATCAACTGCTGAGCTAAGAAGCTTGACCCAAAGCCCTGTGCCAGTGAATTATTTTCCCCTGATATATGGCTTAAGGCTAAAGGATTTGAACACTTAATTGGTGCATTTTCTGCAAGGCTTTAAAGGCTTGGCAAGGTGAGATTCCTGCTAATCAGTGATACAGCTGGGAAACAGCTCCTGCTGTGCATCATCAGCAGCCTCTACCTACAAGAATTTATCCATCTCTCACAGCACAAGGGACTTGCATTATCTGAAAGTGTCAAAATAACTTCTAAGTGAAGTTGTCTAAAGATTGTGTTTCAAACATCCTTCATAATTTGTGTTCACTGAGACATATAATGCCATAGATCTGTTAATGTACGTGAAAAAGGACACCACGACTTTCTCTCTCAGGCTATTGCGGTGGGTTGGCTCTTCTCTAACCAGGAAAACAAAACATATTCCCTGTTACTTTTGCCTTTTCCTGCAAGAGTTACCTCAGCCCTTCTCTACAAGCAGGCATTCACAACATTAACAAATTTACAGCTCTTTTTAGTCATTGAAGCTCTCAAAAATCCCCCAAATACCTCCATACTAAAGACGAGTCATTTGATGAGAAATTTGGGAAATCAAATCTTCATTCATTATTAGCACCCCTGAAAAAAAATTATTCAGAACATTCATTTTCCATTTTTATCCTGCCATTTTACTGTACTTACAGCTCTGACTTGCAAAACTATGATTTCTGTAATACTCCATACATTTTGCTGGCAGTTTACTTTCACTGCAAAAAACTCTGCAAATAAATTACATTACTTCCATTCTTGCTGATTTACCAGCTCTGTCTTGTCAGAAACCTTGTAAACACACTCTTCTCTGAGCTCCTGTGATCTGGAAGGAGTTCTGCACATGAAGGATTTGCAGGACAGACACATTGTTATTGCTATTCTGGTTTTCCAAGGAAAAAATATTTTTCACACTTATTTAGCCAAAATGATCTTTTTATAGAGAGGACAATACAACTGAAGAAAGCAGTTACTGCACCCATTAACAAGAAGAGACTCTCCCTTCAAGAAAACTGTGTCCAACCACAAACCGACAGCTATTCTCACAAGTGAGAGACGCTGTTCCCACAGGCCACACCCTTGCAGTCACACTCGCACGCACGTAGAAATAAAATTGGTACGGTCTCAAAGCATTAGGGCTGCTTTGGAAGGCATTCCCCAAATATTTGTAGTAATTGAATAAAGTCAATCAAATTTCATCCTCTTAAACATGTAAGCACAGAAGAGGGAAGCAGAGGTTGAAAATGTTCAAGCAATGCCCGTTTAGGGCCCTAGTCCCAAAAAGATAGGTATAGGTATAAATTCCATTTTAATATTTTTTGGGATTTAATTCCGTTAGTTTCCCTTTCTCTTTTCCTCTGCTAAACACATATGAAATTTGGAAGATGGCACAAAATTCCTCTCTCCATTTTCTCTGCTCACCTCCACTGGCTAGCAATTTTATTTTTTAAACTTTATAGACTTCAAGCCTGCTTTTAGTCCTGACATTGCGTAGGAGTTCTGTGAGAGTCAGAATAAGATGATCCTCACTCACAACAAAGAACAGTCCCGACAGAGATAACGCTGCTTCTCTTTCCTTCTCTGTTTACACTAGCGTCACCCATGGCTTTGCAGCACCTCTCTCAAATTTGTAAATGACGAAGACCTTCCAACAAAACCGGGCTCAGCTTCTTAAAATGTCTTTGACAACTTAATTAAATTTGGACACTGGCGTCTCAAGCCTGTCAATTGTAACATAGTTCAAAGATCAATTAAGAGATCAGTTCTTCTTCTCTGTATATGGGGAGAGTATTTTTACACTAGCAAATACCAATTAACACTCATTAAGTTCTGTGAATAAGCCTGCTGACACGCCGGGGGTCCCATTGAAACATGCCCTTCACAAATACAGTAGGTGTAGTGTTTACCCGTTGCTTGACCGTGCTGAATAAACTCTTTGACAAATAAAAGCATTCTTGCTGGCCCCAGTTATCAGAAGGTGCACTACGTGCACTCTGCTGCCGTCATTCACCACACTTTCTCATCATCCTACCAAAGAATTTTTAATTAACAAACTTTCTTAATGATTAGGGCTACAACCCTCTGTGCAGTGATGGTGTATAACCACTGGTGTGAACCACTGTAACTCACTGGTGTAGACTTCTTGCACCTCATATAATCCCAACACCCCTTCGTCTGGCCATTTTTCTGCTCTTACATTGCAAGGAGCAGAGGTTGGCAATTCCGTGTCAGGACAGCCATGCCATCCAGCGTGGCGGCTGGCTCGGCAGGGCTGGGTGCTGCTGGCGCAGGGCTCAGCTGCTCGCCCTGCCCCTGGCACCGGCGCGTGCTGCCTGGGTGGAAGCCGTTTGTGGTAAGCGCGTTGGTAAGCTGTAACTGGGAAATGATTGTGTGCCTCCACACGAAGTGGTTCTCACGACATATTATGCGTCATAATCATTCTGTGTCTTTTCTTGGCGACTATTTTCTGTCTCACTGAGGTTCATTTCTATCCCAAGGTGCAGCCATATCAATAAACTTTACCCTTTAGACCCCTCCGTGACTTACACTCTTTTAAGTTTATTAGCGAGTCTGGGATTTTGGAGAGCAAACAACGATATCAGTTGTGACATTCTGGGGGTTCATGTGCTTGGGACTTTACCATGGATGTGTGTAAAATCTGTTGTCCAGCTGAGGGTTTAATTTTGCTTGTATCACAGGCTGCCAACACATCTCTGACATTTTAATTTGCTACACTGTGCAAGTCCTGCATTCTCTTGACTTCCCACCCATCCCACTCTCTGCCATAGGCTATGAATCCAGAACAAAGCTTGAACATGACAGCAAATGAAGTTTTGGAGCCAGAGGAAAGAAACCAGAAAGAAGATTTTGCCAGCACTGTACTTAACAGCCTGTTTTCCCCACAGGCACTATAAATTTTGTGTGCCCAACTAAAGCTGAACAAGACGGTCATTTTGTAATCCAAACAACTTTTACATGCATCAGTTTGAAGGTGTATGAACAAACACATACACACATACATATCTACATGCACATGGAAGTTTGTGTTCACCTACTTGCACATATATAAAATGTGCAGACATGGGAGAATTGTATGGTAGTGTGATGGGATAAATGATCCTGACACTTACATGAAAACTGAGAGTAAAATTGGCCACTGTCTGAATGAGCAAAAAATGAGATGGTGGCCTTTCCAAACAGGTCATGCATCTTCTTTACAGCACAGAGGTATGTACTCAGTATCTTTCACTTAAGCAGTGGAAAAATTATTTGAAAGTATTTTAAGAAAAGGAGGAAGGGAAATTCAATTTGATTTGTATATGTTTCTTTCTGTAAAACTTTAAATATCAAGACTCTAGCTATATGAGGTCAGAGGAAAGAATAAAAACTTCTAACAATGATCTAAAACAGATTTTAACGTTCATAAAAAGGTCAGACGTAAACATCAGCTACTACAGACTTTTCCACCATTAGATTTGAGTTTTATGTGCTTTGCTGGACACCTGACATAAAGCTCTTCAGAGCTGCAGGATGTCAGACTTTATTGTTGTAACACTTGTAATGAAAAGAGAAATGCTCCATAATAATTTCTTAGCATTATTTTTAATGTTGTAATTGGGATGTTTACTGTCTGAATATATTGCTTTGGCTCATGAGTCTACAAGGAAAAAAGAGGAATGGTTTAAGAGAGGCCTCTTGGGGGTGTCAAGAGAAGTCAGGCTGCACAAATCACTGACAGAAGATGGCACAACTTTATGGAGTCTATACACCTAAAATTATTTTTTTCCCAAAATGCTTTGTTCTTATTGATAAAAGAAACAGATATTTGAGTGTAGTAGGCTGTCTGCTCTTTGTAAACCGTTAGTGAAAACCTTCCAAAGGAAAGACCTGCAAGTTTTCAGGCCTTTCGGCTTCAAGCTTTCCAAGACTTTCAAGCTTTTTGGTGAGGTAAACACACAAGGTATACAGGACAATGCAGCCTTCTGCCTAGGCTAGGACAGCAGATCCTGTCATCTGGGTGCTCAAACAGATCAGAAAGAGCTCTTGTCATGACAAAGATGTATTCAGATATTTTAAAAGTTGCGTTGTGGTTTTTTGGGGGAGAAGGAGTGCTTTCTTTTGTTAGAGGACTCTCTAGGTACTTCTATACTATTCTTGGGAGCAGACTTGGCAGTAGATATGAAGAAGGCCAGTTTGCTGCTCTGTCTGACCTGACCGTCAAGCCAGGCCACAGGCATCCCCTGCTGAAGCATCCCCTGCTGCCTCCTCCACAGCCAGCTTGCCCTGAGACCCCCTCAGCCACCCTTGCAAAGAAGGGTATGGACTGCAGGAGGGCTTCTGTGTCTGTGGGTTTAATTACCTCTACTCATGGAGGACAAGTACATTTAATATTTAACATTTCCTATATGTTAAAAACCAGTGCTGTTACAGCAGTACAAGAAGGGCAACTGACTGACCTCACAGCTGGCTTTAAAGACAAGCAGCCAGGCAGTTCTTGCTGCCCTACGTGTTAGCTTTCCTCTATTGCAGAGCAAAACAAGTCACCCAGTGTGCAGCTGGGAGGAGCTCACCTGAGCTGAATTTTGGCTCCTTCTGTCATGAACAGGCTGTGCTTTGTGCAGGTTTCTGTTCAACCACAGAAGCAGCAGATTTCTTCTTTAGAACATTTGAAACAAAAAAGCAAAATAAAGTTACATTTCTAACTGATTACCCTATTAAAACGCCTCAGGAGTGTACAAACAAAGAAAAAGAGATTTTTTAAAAAATTTTTTTCAATACCGTGCAAGTGCTGAGACAATACAATGCTGAGTGTGCTGTGGAAACCTAGACAGATCAGACATTGGATATATAGTATTTGTTTTCTGAGTCTTTGCCCACATAGAGGTTTCTTGCAGCTACTAAACAAAGGTCCTGGGAAGGCAGAACTCTCAACCAACTGTACTTTGTTTGGGAAAAAAATAATTATTTAAAAGCATTTCTCTCTCATTTTGTTGTTTTGTAAGCAATCCAACCCAATCCTTTAAAGTGATACTGCAGTAAAATATTCTCAAAAGGGATAACATCTTTTAAATCTCTTTTTATCCTGTAAAACAAAGAGTTCTGCCCATCACAGTGGGAGACACACATGTTGCCTGGCTGTGTCTGACTGTCACAATTCACACAGGAATGAGATGTGTTTCTGGAACAACCAACCACATCGCTATTGTAGTAGCTCTAGTTTCCACATCCTGGGCTGATTTTGTCATTTGTTCTTCATTATACAGCTAGCAAGTTAAGGTAGCTGCTATAGCAGGGGTCATACAAACTTTGTATTTCTACACTGCAGATACTCTCAAATAAAATGTCCAACTCTCTGTTTTGCCTTCAAAATAAAGCATGCGGTATAATTTCCTTGCCCTTGGGGATAATCAGTCCCTCCTTTTCGCATACTGCACACTGACACCAGTGGTTACAACAGAAATAAACAAGAGTAGTGCAGACGTGAATGAGACTGTATGGCTTTATACTGTAAATATTCCCCCCAAGGGGGTTTGTTTCTTCCTCAGTGATCCTGGTTCCTGCTACTGTTAGGGAACTTGCAGGTGAAGGGTATTTTCCAAAACAGACCTTCTCAACAGGAGAAGGACCCTGGAGATTCCCAAGTGTTTACTTCACTCTCAAAAAGAGGTCAGAGCCCTCAGTATGTTTTACCATAATCATAGATCATTAGAATAATTTGTTTAAATTGAAATTAAGATTAAAAAGTAGCATCTCAATGACATGAAAAGCATGCTACCATTTCAATCCACTTACACGATTAGATGAGTTGTACATAAAGATCTATGGGGATCACTGCAGCAGAGATCAGCTTGCCTGGTCCTTGAAAGGAAATGTTTCCTTACAAGAAGGAAATTAAGAAGTGCTGTTACTCGCAGTATTGGTAAAAAAGCCCTACAAAAACCTAGACTGCAAACAATGTATTCGGGTTACATGGGTCTGTGTTTTATTTCAGGCAGTTACTGACCAGGGAAGGTCTTGTGGTGAAGGAGGGAGGAGGACTCAGTCATTCAATGTCTAATGTGCTGACACAGACCGTCACAGAATCAAAGAATAGTTTGGGTTGGAAGGGACCACCCTGTGCTCCCACTGCAGTGACTTTCAGCTTTGCTAAGATGCCCTGAGGCCCTGTGTTTGCTGGAGGTCATTCCAAGCAGGCACTCCAACCCACAGCTCACACTTGCAGCATGCTGATTAAATTCCTCGTGGTTTTTGGTCCCCATATCTGTCCCCATCTGTTTAACATGACTTTTTTTCTCACAAGAGTGATGTGAGGCTACATGCATTGATGTGTGTTATACACGTCATACAGACGCAATAAAGAACAAACAAACACAGAAAGCCTAGAAAATAAGGTAAGAATAAAGTAGCCCAAACACACCAACTGAATTTTGGAGTCAGTAACTCCGGTGTTTTATTTTAATTTCCCCTCTCATTTTTAGTTGAATATGTGGATGAACTGCAAAAGATCTATACTCTAATATTCCCATTTACTGAGCAAAATCACAGTTAACGTCATGAAGGAAGATGATGAAAGATTTTTTTTTTAGGATTTTCCTTTTAAGCTACCGAAAACAGTTTCTCCTAATCGGGCTTTTGTTTATTCCGAATAGAAATGATAGTCAACAAGCAGTTCTATCGGATGTCACTCTGAGTTAAAGCACAGAATTTTGCCCGAAGACTGAAGATAAAACCAGCACTGTACCTATGCCCAACTTTCTACACACTTTTAGTTTATTTCAGAGAGAAAAGAAGGGAGTTCCTTACATCTGCTTTTAAAGGGGACTGTTGACAGGGTGGTTCTGCTTTACCCTGCTTCTCTTCCAGCTTGTGCATTTATCTCTTTAGCTTTCTGAAGCATGTTGTCTCTCTTTGTTCTGATAAGAATAATCCGTTGATTCTCCTTCTGTTCCCTGCAGTATTCACACAGAGGCTGGTATAAACTGACATCCGTAAGGTATTCATCCCTTTGTGAATGGTGGGCGCTCGGAGCAGCGCGGGGCCGTGGGAGGACAGGTCAAATGGATGACCTTTGGGGCAACCAGGCTGACTCTTACCCCCAGAACTGCTGACCGCTGTCACGGCACAGCGTAATCACATTTTAAAACATCAACCTTTAGACCTTTTCTGTTGGGCACACTAAGCCGTTTATACCTTCTCCTGGGATATAATCCTCCAGAGTTGGTACGTGTACAATTTTACCTGATTTCCAGGTAAAAATCTTCTGACCTGTCTCATGCAGCCTTTGGTCAGGTGGAGGGAGACTTCATGAGCAACAGTAGAGTCTGGAACAAGATTGGGATGGAAAGCCAGCTGTACATCTTAAAGGTGTTGACATTTGCACAGTCATCTGTGCAGACAGATGTCATCTGTAGGGGTCAGTCCCACCCTGCTGGAATGGTGGGTTTGTGGGGAAAGGACAACTTGATTAGCTCCGATATCCTCTCTAGATTTGCTGACTTGCTGTCTGATAAATTGTTCTCTCCGAGCGCTTTGTGGAGTTCCAGTCAATATGGAAAGCACCATTATTTGGCCTTGAAATCTGCCCTGGTTACAACTGTACAGACTTCAGCAGTTCCAATTTAATACGTTCTTTAGGAGGCCGAAGACTACCTTCTTGCCATCCCTCCTACAGTAGGTATTTTTGTCAGGAGGCTAAACAGTGAATTCAGAACTACACGGCTACCTGTACACCTTGATGTACTGGAGGATAGAACATTGTGAAACTTGTATGAAATTCAACTGGAATTAAGAAAGGGGGAGAAATCTGAAGATAAACTTTAAAAAAATGCCTGAAATGTATTATTATACTGTTATTCAGAACATCCTAAAATAGAAAAAAACACCAGCAATTTGTCCACTGCTATTTCACTAACTAATAAGAAAGCCTATAACATTTATTTCTACTGCCTTGCAAATCCTACGGATTCTCACTGTTTAATGGCATCGCCAAATCAAAATCACTTGCAGCATAGTGCTAGAATGTGCCTGTGAGCCACTGCTGTTTCCATGCTCAGTTTCAACATTCCGCTTATAGGCATTTCATTACAAAAATATGTTGAATACATAAAAAAAGTTTTTATTTCATAATGGGGGATGTGTGTTTTCTGTCTATTGTCATGCTCACAAAATGGCAGAGGAATTTGCACAAGAGGACAGAGAAAATGTTCAACAACAAATTGCTATGTATCTGAACAATCTAAACTACCCGTTTATCCAGAAATCCATGTCGTGTGACATTTCAATTGTCTATTTCTTTGAGAAGCAGACAAACAAAAAGAACTTGTTTGCAAAATCAGCAGTCAAATATTGATTTTAAAAGTCTGACGACTGAAACTCTTTCAACGTTCGAGTTTATAAAGAAATATAGTGGGTAGACCAAATCAGGCTCTGATCTTCAAAGTTAAAATTAATGGGATCACTCTTACACTTAAAATTAATGACCTGGTAAATACTTGATGGGCTGGGATAAAAAACCCCATCAAACAAAAAAACCAAAATCCACTTCTTGTAGTTAACAGTGCAAACAGATATTTTAGAACTTCCTTCTAACTGTGCAGTTCTCACAATAACTGCATCTGACAGAGCTTTCTTTATACACCTCTACAGCTGAAGAGATTGTGTACTGCATAGACTTCTGCTCACAAATACAACCACCCTAAAAACAATTTCTTCTCTCCTTTATCTGGCTGCTAGTTTAAAAGATCCCCGTTGTTTCTTTTCTTCTTTTTTACTCCCTAATCACAGAATCACAGAATGTTTGGGGTCGGAAGGGACCTCTGTGGGTCATTTAGTCCAACCTTCCTGCCGAAGCAGGGTCACCTACAGCAGGCTGCACAGGACCATGACACTGCTAAGCTTATCTATTACATTCAAGACAGCTGCTAGTTTATGGCACTAGCACCTGAATCTTGCCTCTCCATTCCCTTCATGCCCTAACCTCTGGCAGAAGGAGGAGGAGGAAGGAGATAGCTGACTGAAGGACAAACTGAGGGAATAAGAAGGACAACAGCTGAATAAAAAAAGATAAGAAGCAGATGGGAAGCATACAAGGTCATGATTCAGTGGTAATGACAGTGAAGGTGACTGAAATGGAGACTTCCCCTGTAGGAAGACAGGTGAGCATCCTTGTCAAACAATTAACTCCTTCAATACTGCATTCAGTGTTTGCTTACAATAAGGCCCCTCATGCCCACTACATGGTTTTCAGCTGAGAACTTTCTTCTTCAGTCTTCCTTAAGTTATTTCCCCCAACAGCTTAGGGTAACATAGCAAAGGAATGATCAGCACCTTCCAGCGTACGTAACCCTTGGTGTGCAGTGATATGGCCTTGTGGGGAACACGATAGAGTGAGATTTCAAGTTGCCAACAGCATAAGGCCCCAGTAAGGGCCATTCTCGTGGCTGAGACACACTGATTGCAGAGCGGGATAAAGCTATCATCACCACAAAGCTGTGTAAGTTCATTCTCCACACTATGTGGCACTGGATTACAATCAGTGACTATCAGTAACTGTGGTGGGTTGCCCATCATATGGGGACTGCTAGCTACAGCTTTGGCAAAACTGCTTAAATCTGAGAGTCCCATTGCCTTACTCCTTCCAGACAAGGCTGATTAAATAATCTGAAAATGTCTACAGGCATGACAATATTGTGCAGTTCATCAGTATCAGCATGACATTCAACACAATGCAACTCTATTTCAAAAGTTAATTGAAATCCCCATGGGTAAAAAAAGCTTATGTAACATTTGCTTCACTCATGAGTCACTGTGGGATACAGCGATGACTCCCAGCTCTCAGTGATGGATAGGTTCAGAACAGCAGTCGCTGACATTTTCTACGTCTTGGCCCTTTAATATGTTTTATGTTTGCACAGTTGCAATGAACATTCTCCACTGCCTTTAATCCTGGCTGATAAATGAAGCATGAGTCTCCCTCTAACCTTGGATACTCTCACAGCTAATGCTTGCTCGATATGATCTGCTTTTTTCCATGGACTCTGTTGGAAAATGTCCAGTTAGCTCTCCCCAGCTATTGAAGGAGCATTGCCATTGACTGATTAATGCTTTTCCTAAAAATCATTAGGTATGCCTGCTTTTTTACCATACTATAGTCGTAAATATAATTTAACCATTTTCCCAGGTTGTATAAAATCTACACAAAAGAGTCAAGAATTGAGCTGGAGATCCTACAGCAAAAGGCAACAGAAAATCTTTGGACAAATAAGGATTCTGTCTCACTGCCTGTAAACTGATTTACATCTAAAGCCTCACAGGCAATCTCTGTGTCTCAGTTAGGTATTCAGACATGGAAAAGCAGCCTAATTCTGATCTTCTATCTGGAACGAGATGAGTGTGAAAAAGAAAATGATAATGCTAGGAATAATTCCTCCTCCTTTCTTTGTCACGTGTCAAAATCATACTTGAGGAGCACTTGTATGTTTCTCCATGTATCTTTCCCCTTCTAGTTATAACCTTTTTAAAGCACACACTCTACTAATGAAAAAAAGCTGCAGATCAAAGCATGACAGTTGACACCAGGAAAACAAAGAGACAAGGTTACTGGAACAAAACCAAGGAGCAAAACTGATGAAAAGCCTTCAAGTACAGAGCAGGCTGATGAAAATCAGTGCGCGCTGCACGCTTTGAGTAAAAAGGGGATGAAATAAAAGAGAAGCAGGAAAGACTGATGAAAACCAAGGGCTGCAGACTCATGGAGAAAGCGTAAGAAGCTGATGGCTCTAGACTTCGGTTTTATAACCAGAAACTATCGCATGCATTTAGAATTTAATGGAGAAACCACTGACAGTGGCATCAAACCACAAAACAGAATGAGGAGGCAGGATACTGGAATAAAAATTCCTCTCATGAGTAAACTAAAAGTACTCAGAGAGGTGATAACAAACAAACTTTTTCACCATTGACCCGAGTGTATCTGAAAGAACATTGCTATGTCTTTTGCTATTTTTTGAGCCCTAAAAATGGCTGGATAGCCCACAAATTGTGTAAAATTAGGCAGCAGCTAGAATAGCCTCTGCTTCAATGCATGTATGTTCAGCTTCTTTTGCTGAAGCTCCTACAACTCCAGAAAGGAATATTAGAAGTTATTCTCTGATATTATAACTTACTCCTTAGTAAATCTTGGGCTATCATAGCTTCCTCTGTGTAGGCAGGAGATGCAATTGAATTCCCATACACTTTGGTGATAAATCCAATGAATATTGCCAGAAAGACATTTTCTTTTCCTTATAAATTTCACCACAAAACTTCAGTATATGGAATTAGAATCCCAGAAATCCCAGCACTTATGCCATTGTTGTCTTGCCCTCCACCATCTAGCATGTAAAGTGTGAGTGAATGAGATTTTAATGTTACCTTAAAAAAGCGAAGGTCCTTTCAGAAACCATAAAACCAAGGAAACAAAGCAAGGAAGACTTCTATGTTGCAGCTGCCTCGTATTCTTTTGTCATGCTCGGGTACTGCTGTACTGTGTGTTCTTCTGCCTTGTAGGCATCGGTCAGTCAGCACAGCAGACAACATGAATGACATGGAGATCTTGCAAGAGCGTTTAAACAGATTTCTGTCTGAATGCTTGTGTCACTTCTAAGTCATGACTTAAAGAAAGAAAGAAAATTTAAAACAGTAATTGCTAGACCTTGGCATATTGAGAGGACTGCAGAAGAGGAAAATAAGTTTGGCACCAAACCACACAGTTTATACCACAAAAATCCAGGTAATAAAGGATGGTTCAGTTAAAAAAAGAATTCCTCCCCTGTGCAGGCAATCAGTCCTGTTCCAGTTTTATCCCTCTTAAATAGTGCCCAGTGATTTAGTTATACTTTTGGCAATTAATTTTTTTTTTGTTTTGTAAACTGCAGTTTTGGTAAATTGAGAGCCATCCAGGAACTTGAGCCAGATTCACTGGCATTTCAGATGAGGCAAGGGCACATTCCCAGGCTGTGGAAAAACCCACTCCCTTTTCTGTCAAAAAGGATTTGACCCCATGGTATCCACATTCACCAGAAGGAGCTGTAGCTACCACACTGCTTGCTGAAGGCACCTCCCACTATTGGGCTCTGCTTCCAAGCCCCTTCCCTCCTGCATTTGTACTAGACCTGCAGAGACGCTGATGACTATGCCCCATCTTTAGGGTATTTGCTGGCGGGGTGGAGGCAGAAAAGCTAGGTTGCTAGCACCCTCCTTCCTGTTGCTCTCACAGGAAAGCTGGCCAGGGCAACGTGTACTCACCCACCCCATTTCAAATGGGGCTGACAGTGAACCTGGGGCAAGACAACAAAAAAGCAGAGATTACAAGTTTATATTCAGGGTAGATAGATAGATAGAGAATAACAGCCAGGGGTGGGGAAATGATGACTGAGTGCATGCACTTCTATATCTGCTTTCCAGTGCGGTGTGTTGTTTTAGAAAGTTATGTGAACAGGAGAAAATCTAAAGAAAGCTTTGACTGCTGGGAATACTCAAAGAGCTACTTAACATGACAAAAAATAGGACAGAGTGCCTTTACTCAAAGCAAGTGTAGCTCATGGCACTGTGTCATGCTGCTTAGCTCCCAGCAGAAATGGCCCATGTGTCTGTACGATCTTAGTCTAACCCTAAGTGACAACCTGTTCACCCAGATGCCTCCTACTCCCTGTCCTCTCCTCAAGCATTTCATGGTCCTCTCCCACCTCCCAAGCACCACTCACACACATGGTGCAGAGTCATCTCCCATCTCGTCACCCCTCGCCTCTGCTCCCCCTCCGACAACACCGTTTGCCCCTTCACCCTCTTTTGGTAAATCTCATTCCCCAGCTCCTGCGAATTTAGCTTTACTTTTCTCCACCCTTCTCCCACCTGGCACACGTAGTACATGAACAGCCCACCACTAGAGCTGTACATTGCAAACATCTTCCTGCAAAAGACAGGTCCGAAGTTTCTTCAGGCAATTACCTTTTACAATCTTTTTGTAGAGACCTTAGCAAAAACATGTCATAAAGCGCTATTCTGTTTGCAGGATTAACATCACTTGCATCATTTATATACAGCAGGGATATTACCTGTGATCCAGAATGTTCTATAACATCAGTCAAATACTTCTTGGGACTTCAGAGTCTTGCCAGCCCCACGTCAACGGGAGCAGAGTATATCGATATATTTGAAGGTGTTACCCAGACGGGTTCCTTGTTGCCACAGTGCTTCAGACAGCAGGTAGTCTTAAGGAGATGGGGCAGCTGTCATCTTCTATCAGCTACCCCTCAGCAAGGGCTCTGAAGCCCAACAGGTCAGCTGTGTATCCTAGGCCACAATATCAACTCGCATTAAAAATGTTACCCTTCAAAACTGGAGCTCATTTAATGTACCACCTGCACACTGCATTAAAATGTCCCATGAGACAGGAAAAATTTTAAAATAGCATTGACACCTTTTGATGTAATAAGCAGTCTCCTGACTACCATATGAACCCAGGACTTAAACAGATCTAAAGTGGCATTATGTGCTTGAGCTGAACAGAAGGATTTTTAATTTGTACCATGCTGTACATCCCCTGGGTCATATAAATTCAAACTTAGAGATTTAGCTGTCAGGGAAGGCAAAGAAATTGCCTTTCTTTCAAGCTTTCTGACTTTAGAATGATAAACTAACTTACTCTATTGTACCATGCAGACAAAACCAAAACAAAAACACCAAACCAAACCCAACACATAAATATGTGGGAATGTAAAGATACTATTTCTCTTCTGCTTCATTATTGTTCTGAAATTTCATTAATAATTCCTGAGTGATGGAACTTTGATGACTTTTAGAAGCCACATGAATTACTTGTACAGAATAATTTCTGTTAAAGAAATTCTCTTTTTTTCATTACACACAGTGACATTTCTCATACAGAGAAAATCAGAAGCACAGAATATGGAGCGACAGAGTTGTGTCTGGACAAATGGTACAATATTTACTTTTGATCAGACAATCTTAGGCGAAAGGACATTGCACATTAACACTTACAGAAATGAAAATGCACTTTTATGAATGACTAATATGAAAGAGTAGGACTCCTTATACATAGGACCTGTGCTAGTAGACCTCTGACACCTGAATATTCATGGGAAAATATGAGAAAAGTGAACTTGGGTGAACTAAATTTTTCCAGAATCAAAGATGACTGGTGTAGCACAAGTTTTTCAGTACTGATTCAGTGCTATGTGGATAGCCTGTGATTCAAATTATATTTATACAGCCTTGAAATACAAATTAAGGCAAGCAAGAACACAAATGCTATATTTTTCTGCTTTGCAAAGATCAATAATGCATTGCCTTTCTTGATGACCTTCATTTAAAAATAAAACTACAATAAAATTTCACGTTATTATTAACCTGCTATTTAAACCTGCTGAGATTAATAGATAAGGTTGTTAAATAGGTGTTCTTTGTTGAAGCTCTGCAGACTTTGCCACTTAAAAATGACTTTTCCATTTTTCTTTATTTGGAAAATTAAGAATTATTTCATTGGCTCAGTGTGATGTGAGCTGTACTGGTCCATTGAATATGCTTATCTTCAAGTGCTGCTCTGATGCTGTAGGATCTAGCCAAATGCTGTGTCATAGACTCTACCTTTGAGAGAAAATACATCTCTGTGGACATTTCTGCTCCACAACAGGCTTTGCCTGAAGACAAAACGGCAGTTCCTGCTGAAACAGGGTGTGGGAGCCTTTTGCTTTAAAGCAATTCAGAGAAAATCAGTCAGCGCAAGCATGCCGCACCCACCAAAGCAGGGCTGAGTCTGGGAAACTGTCATAAGTGGCAGCTCCCGTTTCTCACAGGACATCTGCTGCCATGGGCACTTCTCGATGCGGATGGTTAACATGCTTGCTCAGTATGACGCAGGAAGCGTCTTCTCTGTTTCACTGGAGGAGCTCTGTTTCAAAGTGCAAACCTACTAGTCGCAGGAAATAAGAACCTGAAACTTGCAGAGAAAGGATGTGGAGTAAACGGAGAGCTGGCAGATGTAGCTGCATGCCAGGGATGATCCCACCAGTCCATAAATATTGATGACTTTGCGGTCTCTGAACGTAGATTATTCAGGACCCTGAAGCCTGCAGCTGCACATTCACAGCTTGCTGCTCTCTGAAAGAGCATTCCTGACCTAAGAATGTGCATACGCCTGTCTGAGAATCCCCCACTGCTCTTTTTAACTCTGCTGAAACAACGCTCTCCTCCTTCTCCTGGAATTTATAGTTTATCATAATAATGCAAAAGGGCAAACAAAAGGCTTGTTTTGCAAAACTCATTTGCCCTGCAAAACTCATTTGCCCTGCCACAGTTCGAACAGGTTGCTGTTAAAACAGATTGCTACAAGAGAGGAGATAAAACTCTCCCTTTTATTCTTCTCCTCTATATATTTTCTTCATATGTAATTTTTGACTAAGACTATTTAATAGACAGACAGTGACAGTTCATTCATGCATAACCCAAATGTAGTTGGCAGATTGAAGGCGATACTACAGCCAAGGGCCATCTTAATTTGCCCACTTCCATTTGAGTATGGATCCAGTTAAACTCTGGGACTCAGACGTCCTTAAGAGAAATTCATTTAAGATTCAGGCTGGATCCCAAGTTCAATAAGACAAAATTGGACCTGACACACTAATAGTAACAAAGAAATCTAGGGAAGTATTTAAGCCCAAACAAGGGCAACCCAAGCTACAATGGATTCAGCAGAGTATTTCAGCATCTCTGAGAAAAAGTAAAGTATTAGGAGCCCAGACAGCCCATCAGGAATTGGCTCATGTTTTTAGGATAAAACTTAAGAGTACAATTTGCTCTTACTCTAATTCTATGACAAAAGTAGCAATGGCTTAATATTTACTTATCACTATGAAAATAAATAAACAAGCCCTAGACTTTATTTATTATTATATATGTATAGAAGTATTTCTGTATGTATTTATAGCTATCTATGCATATATATATATACACACTCCTGCATACTCTTTATTATCATTCTTCAGCACGTGGCTATCACAAATTCATGCTTAAGGCCTGATTTTACCACATTAAACAAGGTCTTACTCTACATGTATTTTTAATGACCTACCTGTGCTCTCAGTCTTCTGTGTTCCGACAGGGTCATGATCCATCAATCAGCATTCACAAAAATACTCATAGGTATAACAGAGTTGCTGTAAGTGCTCTGAACATGGCCCACGTGGAAAAAAGGCCAGAGCTCAGCCTATCAAACCTGATCTATTCTGGACAACAGTGACATATGTTCTAAATTTTCGCAGAACTTCAAACATGTAGCAGGGCTTTCCTGAGGAGAGATTCTTCCCTTTGCTGGGGTCTCGTACAGAAAGTGCAAATTAAATTAGGAGTGAAGTTGGGCACAGGTGTGTGGTGTTACTGCATCTTGCGAATAATCTGGTGTCTCAAACAGCATCCTAGAATTATCATTTCACCGTAGGCATTTTTGCAGTGTGTCAGACACCACAGCTCACCTATGCATGAGAGGAGTTTACTATTGAAATGCCTGCTAAACAGTTTGGACTTGACTTTCTGTTACAGATTACCAGTAGCTTTAGAGGTTAATCAGTTAATTGGCAATTATTTTGGAATATTACTACCACCTTTATTTTAGGTCTCATTTAAACAGACATAAAAGTATTTTGCTTCTGTGCTGTTCTCAGCTCCTTCTGGAATCAAACTTCGGCTGCAGTGACCATGAAATGGTCGAGTTCAGGATCCTGCATGGAGGAAGCAGGGCGATAAGCAGGATCAAAACCCTGGACCTCAGGAGGGATAACTTTGGCCTCTTCAAGGAGCTACTGGGAGGAATCCCGTGGGCCAGGGCTCTCGAAGGCAGGGGGGTCCATGAGTGCTGGTCGCTCTTTAAACAACACTTCTTCCATGCACAGGAGCAATGCA